>Ga0055584_100001159_pt1 | contig 25848 bp, 28 predicted proteins | sample OSDHelmetaG_FD_58716 | JGI IMG/M metagenome (GOLD analysis project Ga0055584, IMG submission 58716) | Pelagic marine sediment microbial communities from the LTER site Helgoland, North Sea, for post-phytoplankton bloom and carbon turnover... | ecosystem: Environmental > Aquatic > Marine >...
TTAAAAGTTTTGGTAAAACTTGCCAATCTTCACTTGGCAAGCGTTTAAAATTCTTCAAGAGCATTTCGATAGGTAAACCTCTTTGCACATCTAAACCTGTATATACCCCTTGTTTTGCTTTTTCTAAAGCTCTTTTAGAAATATCCGTGGCATCTACATCAATCAGTTGGAATGCCTTTGCTCCCATATCATTTTCTATTGCCATTAAAGTAGAGAGGGCCTCCTGCCCTGTACTTGAAGCACAAGACCAAATCTTTATTAATTCATCTGGATATCTTTCCCAAAGCTCAGGAAGAATGTGGGAAGTAAGCACCATAAATGGTCTTACATCTCTAAAGAAATAAGTCTCATTATTTGTAAAAACATTAAATAAGACGGCCTGCATATCAGGAGTCATATCTCCTTTGTACTTCCAGTACAAAGCTTCAGCGTCATCTAACTGAAATATTTTTATCATGTCATTTATTCTAGGCTCTAATCGATAGAAGTCTTTCTCTGTGTACACCATGCCAGACGCTTTATGGATTATATCTGCGAAAAATTTAAATATTTCATTTGAAATCATAAGACGACCTTAATATAACAATTGATAACTCGTCCGCTTATCGTTATTTTTAATTAGGAGATTTAAAAATTAACCCATGCTGGTTTATAAAAGAAAAAAATACCTTATGAGAGAACATACCGCACTTTTTCTATCCGTAATAATAACCTTTTCCTTACTGTCTTGCTCAAGTTTAGCAAGGAAAAAGGAAAGAACTAATACCACACCGAAATCATTTTTCAGCATAAAACCCAAACAAGAGTTTAATAAGTATAGAGCTATTATTGATCAAAAACTATCTTACTTTTGTTACCAGTCAGAAAGCTTGAAAAGGTTTAAAGGTGAAGATAATTGCATTAAATTTATTAATACCACTTACAAAACATGTATGGATAAAAATAACTGGATCGAATCAGATCAGCTCATCAAATGTATTGATAGACATCTAAATATTTGACATTCTTATTTCTAAAACTGAGAATTTAAAAAAGGAGTTACCATGAAGGCTTTAGGCATTCTTTTTATATTACCGTTCTTATTTTTATCATGTAGTTCAATTAACAAAAGTCATTTGAACTCAGGCATTCATCTTATCGTTAAAAGTGATATGAATGCTCGAATTGAAGTAGATACAACAAAAAAGTTAACAGGGTATGCTTCAGGTGTTTACCTACTTCATCTTTTTAAAATTAGCGGCGAAGCTAAATATGCTGATGGAATTGATTACGGTGATGGTAAGGCCGGATTTTTTGAAAAATGGTTTAGTAAAATTCATGATGTAAAAGCAGCTGCTAGTTATAATGCTATCCGGACAAGCAACGCAGATGTTTTGGTATCCCCTCAATATATAATTGAAACAAATAATTGGAATCCTCTATATAAGCAAATTAAAGTTAAGGTTATAGGATATCCTGGCAGAATAGTCAGTATAAAAAATAAGCTGTAATGAAATTAACAACTTTATTGGCCCTGCTTTTATACTCCCTAAACTCTTTTGGTCTAAGCTTTGACGAAAAGCTTATATTTAAAATCGTCTCTACATCATCTTCTAAAAGAACCGTTCTTATTAACAAAGGCGAGGAGGACGGCCTTAAAAATGGAGATCAAGCAAAGTTTATAAAAAAAGATGGAACGAGCTACGCTTTAGCTATAGTGAGAAAAACTAGCCCAAGTAGAAGCTTATGGTCAGTTTACAGGATTAACAGTTCTACAGAGCTGCACAAAGGCAATGTAACACAATTAAAAATTATCAAGCCCGCTAAACTTACAGTGGATAGCTCGAAACTAATCTTAGGAGATAAACCTATCAGCATCGACGTCGAAAAGACACCGATAGTTCAACCACCTGAGACAAGCGATATTGTTAGTTATAGAGATGTTAATAATTTTAAAAAGTACCGAAACTACTCAAGCCTTGAAGATCACTTTACAAAAAAAAGAGATCCAAGTGTTAGTTGGAAGAACTTGGACAAAGATGACTTTCCTTACACAGAAAAAATTAAAATAAAAAATACCACCGTTAGTGATACCTATAGAAACCTTGAGGTAAAACCATTACCAATGAAAATGGTAGATAAAGAATATGCATCTTTATCAGAAAACAAGCTTTTTAAGATCAATAAAAAAGAAATTGAAAAGGCCTATTCATCCCTGGAAGATTTTAACTACCGTTGAGGCAATATTGAAATCATCATCTTTTCATCACCCACAGAGTATAGATAACGAGCTATATTTCGCATAAAAAGATTTTTCATACTGGAATCTAGCTCATTATATAGGGCTGTAAACCCTTTACTAGAAGCGATTAAACTTCTTAATTTTTGTTCGCCTAAATAGTCCCTAAAGTGCAATACAAGTAATATCATAATGTCCGTCTGAGCTAACCTATTAGCAGAGGCTTCAAAAAGAGACTGAAATTTTTTATCTTTAATAATAGAAAAGGCTTCATTAGCATATACAGGACTTTCACCTTGAAGCTGCCAAAGCTTAAAATAAAAGCCTAATAGGTAGGCACGAGAAAAGCCCTGAACTGAATAATTTGAAAAATCCTCTTCTAGATCAACTAACTCATGAATTAAGGTTTGATCAAGTTTTTTTGCATATTTACCATATTTTGCAAAATGCAAATATTGACTTGTCATTTGATCACGTACACCATGCCATCCATTTTTTTTTAATATAACAGAAAAATCAAATTCTTCGGCCGACTCAGAAGGAAATGTTATTTTTGCAAGAGAATAAAAAGCCTTGTTATTAATGGCCTTAGAAGGCAAGGACTTGAAGTGAACACCAATACTTTCCATATTGACCTGAAATAGGCGAGCAAATTCTACAGGCATCTTTATAAATTCAAATTCATTCATATTTATATTTTACAGAAAATACTATGTTATGACAGAAAATTTTAATAAATCTAGAAATTAGATTATAATTATATTATGAAGCTTCCTTTATATGATGAACTCAAAATTAAGAACTTTAATGTTGAAAACTTAACTGAAAGGTTCAAAAAAGCACGAGTATGTGAATCCCCATACTATATTCATATCGATCATATTGAAATGGATGCCAAAGAAGTTATTAAAAACATTGAAGAGGCCTTAAAGATAATAGGTCTTTACCCTGGTATCCCCTATCCTTTGGCCATCATTACAAAAAAAGCAATTGATTATCACGGAAAACTAGAGTTATTTTCTTCTAAGGAAAATGTGACAAATTACTTTAGTAATTTAAAGCCTAAAAGACTAAAGGGTAAAGAAATTGGACTTCTGAACAAAGTCGATGCTCTCGCACAAAAGATCAACAATCTTGATATATACCCGATCTTGGAATCCTTTGAAGAAAAGATTCGTGATCAAAGGATATTATCCAAAAATATAGCATTTCTAAGCAAGTTAGAGCACACAAATGATCATATTAAAAATATAGATGATGAACTCGAGGATGAGTAGCAAAGATGGGAAACAAATTAAAAAATGACCTTAGTGGTTTCGAAGAAGTTCTTGATCTCGTCAATGAAAAAAAGAGAGGACAGCGAGAAGAAAAAATTGGTGCTGAATATGATATCCAGTCTTTTCTTGAATTAGAAAAAGAGCGCCTTGATAAGACATATTCATTCCTAATAGCTTTATCAAAAGTATTCAATAACCACTCTCAAATTAAGCCTTTATTAGAAAAATCCAGACAAGAAATAACAGAAAAAGAAAGTACTGTCATTAATGTTCTCATTCGAGAGAGATCTTCTATTTTACGTAATCTAGAGTTTCTTTTTGATAGTTTTTTCCCAAAACCTTAATGGATGTTTAAAATCAAAGGACCACCAAGATACTTGGCCTGCTCGTCATTTATATCATCTAAGCTGTAACCCGATAAATGAAAGTTTAATAAATAAGAAACGTAATCTGCACTAAACTTGAGACCAGATAAACCAAAGGCTTCACAAAAATCATTGATGAGAGATAATTTTGACTCTCCTAACGTTTTAGTCAGCAATATCTTATACTCTTCTATCGTGATACCTAGTTTTTTACCGTCTTCTTGACTATCTAAACTTCCATTAGCAAAGTTGGCAAAACAACTTAACAACAACGTCTCAAAATCTATTTCCTCGACATTATAGTTTGCATAATAAGTATTCGCTATATCACCAGAAGATTTCATTTTTTCTAATGTGCCATAAAAAGCCTCAAAGAACTTACAGAAACTGATAAACTCTTTTATATAAAAAGACCAATTCAAATAGCTTTCATAACTATTCACTTCGTTAGAATTATTGTCTAAGCTCGAAAATCTAATAATCGAATCGACTAAAGAAGCCTCATAGAAACTATACCAATAATCTCCAATGAAATTCTTGCTCAAATAAACTGCTGTTTCATATTTTTTTAACTTCCCTTGCTCTATTCTCACAAGGGAGTGCCCCACCAAATAAAGATCTCTAAAGTCTAGTAACTCAAGTACATTCTTTCTTTTACGAGAAGCATATTCAAAACCAAGCCTAATTCTATTCATAGTACGCAAGCTAACATTTTTTGTTGCGACTTTTCCTTTACTTAAGCTTTGTTGAAACGAAAGAGAATTATTAAGAGCATTAATCAGTGACAAGTCTAGATATTCACGTCTGGCCTTATCTGTAATAGATCTCAATGCTTGCTTTAAAATATCATGCTCTAAAATTACTGGTGTTTTAATCTCTTGAGCATTATTTTTTGGTTCTAGTTTGAGTTTTTCTGGATTTCTTCCCAAAATAAAAGAATCTACAAGACCAATATTTCTTAAAGGTGTCTCATATTTAAGAGTATCGTAATAATCCACATACCCTAAATTCTCTAATCTTTTTTTCTTTGAAAGATAGGAGTATTCCATATAATTTGAATAGTCCTCTGCTACCGTTTTAAAGATATAAGTGTAAGCTTTTTCTACACCCATTTCTGAATAAAGTAGAAAAATCATTTCCTTTACCTCATCTACATAAGTAAAGGCCTCATCATATTCAAACAATAATAAATTATCTTCTGTTAGAAAATAATTATCATGATCTGGATATTGGGGATCTTCAATATCAAAAGTATAAATATTAAGCTTTGACTTTAAGAATAGTTGAAATTGTTCACTTAGACAGAACTCTAGTGCTAAAACAGGATTATCCGTTTTTAATACGCTATAGGCTTGAACCCAAAACAAAAAGCTCTCAATAGAAACTTCATCTTTGGCCCAGAGGTCTATATCTAGTAATGCACTTCTTTGTTCAATAGAAGCCTTTTTAATGAGCTCCAACCCAGTACCTAAGTCACCAGACTTAACCGCTAAGTATAGAGGAGACAACGGAAGTGACTGAACTTGTGCAGGCAACAGGTTCATAGCTTGTTCACTAGAAATATCATAAAAAATAAGTTCATTCATAAGATGCTTTAAATAGCCAAAAACACATGAAATTTAAAGGGCCCAGGAAAATAATATATAAGGCCAAGTAACTAATATCTTTAGAGCTCACTCCAAATTTATCTATTCGAGGTATTTTGACTGATAAATGGCCTCTTCTTTATTTTTAAGTATACCTAAAATTTCTTGAACATTTTTATGACCAGGATTTAGCCAAAGCTCCCAAAGATCTTGTTTAAGAAAGATAGGGCAACGATCATGTCCTTTTTCCAAGACTTCTTGTGGAGGATCATCTGTAATGAGTGCAAAAGAAGTAATTGAGTATTTTTTGTCTGGGGACTCCCAATAATCATAGATACATGGGGCCCACATTATCTCCCTACCCTTCGGAAAAAAAGAAATTAATTGTTTTTTCCCTCCTACTTCAACCCACTCAAAAAACTTTTTAAAGGGAAAAAGACCATGGTTTCTGCCAATGAGCTCTTTCCAAGTTTTCCGTGTCGTTAGTGAGTCATAGCGGGCGTTAAAAAGATTATACTTTGACGGTACCTCGGTTGGTGAGTTATGGGGTCTAACTCTATATCGCATGGGAGTTATTCGTCTTTGAGATTTATCTGCTCCAATGACAACTGGAGCATAATAGTTAGGGTATATTCTATTATCTTGGGCCGGTGTTTTATAAATATGGCCCATTTCTTTTTTTCTTTCATCAAGTTTATAGAAAGCTTGCTTATCTATTTTGGCCTGAAAAAAATGAGAGAGATACTTAAAGTCCCTATTAATCTCAACAGAGAAACACATCAATCCCTCCAACTAAGAAGAACTTTTCCCATAGATTTTTTCTCCTCAATAAACCTTTGAGCATTTCCTATTTCTTCGGCCTTAAAAACGGTCACTTCAGGTGGCACAATATTAAACTCATTAAAACCCTTAAGTGCTTGTTCTATGGTTTCTGGATAAGAGAACATTTTTAAAAGATTAAGACCAAATACTCCTTTATTGTTATTTATTAATTTAACAATCCAAAACCAAGGCATGTTTAAAAGGGTTTTCCATTTATTGATAAAGGAAGCATTAAGAGCATTTGAAATACCTAGTGATACGAGTCTTCCATTAGGTCTTAAACGGTTAAAGTCATCTGAAATAGTGCGGCCACCTCTGGAGTTTAAAATGATATCAAATTTTTGATCTGTTAACTCAGATGCCAATAAAAGTGTTCGTCCCTTTTGCTTAAAAAGATTTTTTTTATGGGCGGAACTTGTTAAACCCACCATCTCGACATTGTAGTTTTTGAGTATCTCATAGGATAAAGACCCTAATGCACCAGTTGCACAGTCAATGAGAATCCGGTCTCCTGACTTTACTCTGGCCTGTGCCATAAAAACCATATAGCTAGTTAAATAACTCACTAAAACAGATGCGCCTTGAGCGAGAGAGTAATTTTCAGGTAAAGCAAGAGTTTGACCTTCTGGCAAAATAATTTCAGAGCAGTACCCATTAAATAAAGTCCCCGCCATGACCTTTTGACCAACCTTGAAAGAGGAGTTTTCTCCAACCTCTGTAATAATTCCTGAGACTTCATAACCTGGAGTAAATGGATAACCTGGTGCATCCTGATAAAGCCCTTTACGCATAAGACAATCAGCGAAGTTAACCCCCGAGAAATGAACCTCTATTCTTACTTCATTTGGGCCAACTTTATCATTTCTTATTTCCTCAAACTTAAAGACATTATAATCACCCTTTTTAGGTAAAATTATTCTGCGTTCCATTTTCCCTCATTATCATTTGATTATCCAATCTTGCTCTTATATCATGCCTAGCTCAAAACATAAAAATTAAAGGTCTTTCTGTTGAAAAATGATTATACCTATACTCAAAATGAAAACCCTCATATAGGGCGTGGAAGAGAAATTCTAAAGAAGTATCCAGAAGTAAGAAAGTATATTGGAAACTATCCTTTATCGGGCCTGTATATTACTTTGTTAGTTTTATTCCAATTTAGCCTAGGTTACCTTCTCAATGATCAACCTATCTGGGTTCCTATAGTATTAGCTTATATTTTAGGTGCTATTATATCTCATTCGCTTTTCGTAATGATTCATGAGGCATGCCATAATCTTATTTTTAAAAAAACTTGGGCCAATAACCTAATGGGTATTCTGTGTAATATTGGACAAGGTTTTCCAAGTTATTTTGGCTTTAAAACCTTTCATCTTATGCATCATACAAATTTAAATGAATACGATTATGATGCTGACCTGGCCTTTCACTGGGAAGCTAAACTAATAAATAACAAATCCTGGAGAAAAGTATTTTGGCTTATAGGTTTTTGTTTTGTTGAGGCCATAAGGCCTGCCAAACTAAAAAACAGCAAAGTTATTGATGGTGCTAGTATATTTAATATTATTTTAATCATTGCAACGAATATCCTTGTCTATCAATTCCTAGGAGCAAATGCATTTTTGTATATCTTCTTTTCTACATTTTTTGGGGTAGGTCTTCACCCTGTGGGAGGACGCTGGATACAAGAACATTATACATTCAAAGAGGGTCAAGAAACCTATAGCTACTATGGCCTAGGAAATAAGGTCGCCTTCAATATTGGCTACCATAATGAGCATCATGATATTATGACCATTCCTTGGGTTTATCTACCAAAGCTAAAGAAACTGGCCCCAGAGTATTATAATCACCTGATGGCCCACCAATCATGGACTAAGGTATTAATAACATTCCTGTTTAACAAAAAATTCGACCTTTACAGCAGAATTGTAAGAAATAAGCCATCTGAGGGCTTATAGGTTGACCATAGAATTTTTAAACGACACTATTATTTTTGTTTCCAAGCGTTCTATTATCATGTATTACCCTCTTAAAATTAAGGGGTTAGCTCAGTGTCGGAAAAAACAAAACCTTCAATAGGTGACAAAATTGAAAGCATCTACCACATCAAAAGATGGGGGGAAGGTTATTTTACAGTAACACCAAAGGGAAACCTTGGAGTTCTACCAACTAGGAATCCTGAAGGCCCCTGTATCGATATGCAGCGGGTCTTACAAGAAGTAAAACAGAAAAACATTCAAATCCCAGTCGTTATTAGATTCCATGACATATTAAGATCAAGAGTTAAAAACCTTAATGAAAGCTTTATCCAAAAGATAAAAGAGGCCAAATACAACGGTGACTACATTGGTGTCTACCCAATTAAAGTTAACCAAATGAGAGAAGTTGTTGAGGAAGTTTTGGATGCAGGACAAAAGTATCACTTTGGTCTGGAGGCAGGCTCCAAGCCTGAGCTTTTATCGGTACTTGCTTTAAATGATAACCCAAAATCACTTATTATTCTCAATGGATACAAAGATAAAGATTATCTGAGACTGGCCTTACTAGGCAGAAAGCTTGGTAAAAACACTATCGTCGTCATTGAAAAGTTTAGTGAGTTAAGTGACCTTATTGAGATAAGCAAGGAAATGAAAATAAAACCTCTTATTGGTTTTAGAACAAAAACTACAGTTCGAGGTAGTGGAAAATGGTCTGAGTCTGGTGGTGAGAAGGCCAAATTTGGACTTTCAATCACTGAAATTCTTAATGGTATTGAACTTCTAAAAAGTGAAGGTATGCTCGATTGTCTTAAGTTGCTTCACTTTCATGTAGGCAGTCAAATAACTAATATTAGAACAGTAAAAGATTCCGTCACTGAAGGTGCTCGAATCTACTGTGAGCTTTATAAAATGGGAGCACAACTAAAATATATTGATGTCGGTGGTGGGCTTGGTGTTGATTATGATGGTTCTCAGTCAACTAATGATTCATCTCGAAACTATGACACTGTTATTTATGCTTCAGATATAATTTATTCGGTTATGCAAATATGTGATCTTGAAAATATACCACACCCTGATATCGTATCAGAGTCTGGTAGAGCTATAACGGCCCATCACAGCTGTGTTGTTGTTGAAGTTATTGATAAAATAGATAGTACACAAATTGAGTACCCAGGTGCCTTTGAACAAAGCGAACAAGACCATATTCTTGTTAAAAACATCAAAACGATATTAGAGTTCATCAACGAGGAAAACCTTCAAGAAAGTTTTAATGATGCCTTGGCCATTAAAAATGATACAGAAAATGCATTTAAATTAGGTGTCATTTCAATCAAAGAAAAAGCAAGTATTGAAACTATTTTCTGGAAAATTTGTAAAAATATTAAAGAGAAAGTCACAAAAATGGACTTTGTCCCTGAGGATTTTGAAAATTTCAGTGATAAGCTCTCATCTCAATATCTTTGTAACTTCTCCGTCTTTCAATCGCTTCCAGATACATGGGCCATAGATCAACTCTTACCTATCGTTCCACTCTCCAAACTCAATACAGTCCCAGAGGAGAAATGTACTCTAGTAGACATTACCTGTGACTCAGATGGTAAAATAAATAATTTTATTAATTTGGGTGATACAAAAAAGACCTTACAACTACATAATTTTAGTAAGGATGAAAGTTATTACCTTGGTTTTTTTCTAACGGGTGCTTACCAAGATGTAATGGGTGATATGCATAACTTGTTTGGTAGGGTCAACGAAGTCCATGTCTTTCTAGATGATGATTCAGAGGATAACTTTTATATTGAAGAGGTTATCCCTGGTTCAAGCGCAAGGTATGTCCTTTCGCAGATGCAATATAACCCTGACCACCTGTGTTACACCATTAAAAAGTCCATTGATAAAAAGGTTGCAACAAAGGATATAACACCCAGAGATGGCGTTAAGCTTATAGACTTTTATGAAGACTGCCTTAACGGCTACACTTACCTTAAAAAATAGACTTAGACATTTGCCTAGTCAGTTCTTAATATAGCCTACATATAATGAAAGAAATAAAGCACAAATTAGGTCTTTGGCCAATAATATCAATTAGCATTGGTTCAATGCTTGGCAGTGGTATATTTGTACTTCCAGGAATTGCTTTTAGTCTAACAGGGCCGTCTACATACCTCGCCTATCTTCTATCTGCTTTATTAGTATTACCTGCAGCGCTATCTAAGTCTGAGCTCGCCACGGCAATGCCCACTTCCGGTGGTACATATATTTATCTTGAAAGAACATTTGGTCCTTTAACGGGCACTATAGCTGGGATTGGTCTTTGGTTATCCGTTCTTCTTAAAAGTGCTTTTGCTCTTATAGGTTTTGGAGCTTATCTTTCTGTCTTTACCAATATTAATCTCAACACAGCATCTCTACTCATTCTCGTCGTTCTTGTATGCTTAAACATTTTAGGGATTGGTAAAGTTAGTAAGGTTCTTATGTTTGTTGTTTTTACCTGTATATTTGGATTATTGATCCTATCAGGTAAAGCATCATTTACTCATTCTTTTGCAAATTTTGAAAACTTCTTACCTCGTGGCCTTTCGGGATTATTTGCTGCTACTGGTTTAGTTTTTGTCTCTTTTGCTGGCGTGACTAAAGTGGCGGCCATTGCTGATGAAATACATGAGCCCGAAAAAAACCTGCCTAAAGGAATCCTGATATCACTTTTGATTGTCAGTGCTCTCTATTCTTTGATCAACTTCTTTTTAGCGGGTCAGTTTAGTATGGCCGAGCTCAGTGGCAACCTTCGCCCTATTTATGATTTTGCTGTTAAAGTTGGAGGACCTATTGTGGGTTATCTTTTTGCAGCTCTGGCAATACTTACAATGAGCTCAATGGCAAATGCTGGTATTTTAGCAGCATCACGTTTTCCATTTGCTATGAGCCGTGATCAACTGCTTCCGAGTTTTCTTGGAAAATTAGGACAAAAGTTTTTAACTCCCATAGCAAGTATCATTGCATCTGGAGTTATTGTTGCCGTGGCCATATTAAATTTAGATGTACCGTCAATTGCCAAACTTGCCTCTGCCTTTATGCTGATTATTTATATTGCCGAAAATATCGCCGTCATTGTTTTAAGAGAATCAAGAGTACAGTGGTATAAACCTGGCTTTAAAAGTCCTTTTTATCCCTGGGTACAGATCATAGGGATCATTGGACTTCTTTATATTCTTATATCCATGAAGTTAGTTGGTTTATATGCGTTCCTAGTAATATCCGTGCCCAGTATTCTTATTTTTGTTATTTATGCGAGAACAAGGGTCACTCGAAAAGGTGTCGTAGGCATTAGAGGTGCAAGAAGAGACCTCGCAGAAGATGGCCCTCAAAGTATTACTCTACCTCAACATTATGAACAGGTCGATTTCAGTCAAAAGGCCAATATTATTGTTGCTTTATTTGGGAGAGAAAGATCTCCTGAAACTTTAGTAGAAGTTGGAGCTGCCTTGGTAGGGCGCTTAGAAATGGAAGTGGCCCATCTTATAGAAGTTCCTGAGCAAACGGTCGTCAGAGACCTTAGAGAAGAGTTCACCATTGTTCGTTCTTTAAGGCGAAGGCTTAAGGCCATGGAAAGCAATCTTGATATTAAGTTGCAATATGATCCCGTAGTATCCCATGATATTTTAAAAAATGTACATGAGATCAGCTCTCGTCTAGATTGCCACTGGCTTCTAACTGAATGGGGTGGAAGAACGTCTGGTGCCTTCACTATTAATAATCCCATTGCATGGCTTAAGGATCATTTATCTTGCTCAATCGCTGTCTTTAGAGATGCGGGTGTAAGAAACTTCAAAAAGATAATGGTTGTCGTTCAAGATATTGGTACAGAAAATGTTGTACTTTCTGTCGCCAATCATCTGGCCAATGTTTTTAATGCTCAATGTACACTTATCCGTTATATTTCAGATAAAGAGAATGAGGTTCACGTAGAAGATGAAAGACTTAAATTATTTGAAGCTTCTAAGAAGCTTGAGTTTCCTGCCAACATTGTCATTCTAAGAGGCGAAGAAAAGATTAAAAGCCTTATTGCTGTAACAGCAGAATATGATCTATTACTATATTCTGATTTTAGACCCAATACTTATTTAGATAAAGTTTTTGGTAGTCGCTTTGATAAACTTACATCCAAAGCGGCCTGTAGTGTTTTAAGCTTACAAAAATATGTCCCTCATTAGAAACCAAGATTAAAAAAGACCCCTGTATGAACATCATTACCATCTGATGTTGAAACTTTAGAGCTGATTTGATCATTTATTTTTTTGTCGACTGTAAATTTCCAGAGGTAGTCATCGCCCATTAAGTCGAGTTTAGTATCTACACCTATTAAATCTTTTTTCTCTATAGAAGCAGATACTCGCTTAAACTTTTTTACTTTGACGACAGTTTTAACTCCATACTCAGAATTATGAATTTCGCCTTTTTGCTTAAAGACATCAAGGGCGTAGCTTGTCGTGGAAACTTTCGCTTCTTCTTTATTCTCTTTGTCTTGATGAGAATTTTCTTGAGATGGCCCTTTATTATTTTTGGTATTTTGCTTTTTATGGCCAACTTCAATTTTTCCCTCATTCTTTAAATTATTGTAAAAATCAGTTTTATAAAGTTTTTCTAATAATTGATTTGAAACAGTCTCAATGGCCCTTTGTTCATCGCTACTTTCAGCATGAATCTCAAAGCTCATTAAGTAAAAAAGGGTAATTGCTAAAGCTATTAATTTCATAACATCTCCTGCTGATAAACTTGCAATTTATGTGCCGCTAAATACACACGCTATTTCAACCACTTAGACCACCCCTACGACTAGATTCTAGTCACTTTAATAGACTTCCAACAGATGTACCGTTAAAAGATCATATGAGTAAAAAAAGAGTAAAAGTAGAAAGCTTTCTTTATGCAGATTATGAAACCCTAGGGCCTGAGAACTCTGAGAACCTTTATTTACTTCTTCATGGCTTTGGAGAAAGCGGGCATAAGATGCTCAAAAGGCTTAAAGCATATCTACCACCAGACTCCCTATTATTGGCCCCTAATGGCATCTACCCTCTTCCTCAAAAGACCGAAGAAGGATATAACCTAGGTTATGCTTGGTACTTCTATGACTCCATTAAAAAGATTTATTATATTGATTATGAGCTGCCCGCTAGCTTTCTTGAAGGCCTCATCAAAACACTAGGTTGGGATAACAAAAAGCTTACTATTATTGGCTATTCCCAAGGTGGGTACCTGGCCCCTTTTGCAGGCCTTAAAATGCCACAATGTGAGCACGTCATTACCGTAAATGCGAACTATAAATATGACATGTTTTGCCCTCCTATTTCATTTCGTTTTGATGGTCTCAATGGAATGAAAGATGAGATGGTCGACCCCTATATGGCCAAAGAAAGTTACAAGAAACTTCAAGAATCTGGCGTAAGTGGATGTTTTTACGACTTTCCAGATGAGGGGCATAGATTTTCAAAGGCATTTTTAGAAAAAATAAAGCAATTAACCCAGTAAATTTTGCGCAATTCCTTTTAAATTTTGCCTAACAGGTTATAACTTTTGAAAAAAAAATGGAGTCCTTCTTGAAACTTAAAGAGCTATACCAGACAGTTAGAAAAACGAGTCTTGATATCTGCGCTCCTTTGCAAATAGAAGATTATGTTATTCAAAGCTGTCTAGAAGTCAGTCCTCCTAAGTGGCATTTGGCCCACACAACATGGTTTTATGAAACCCTTATATTGAAACCCTATCTTGATGGGTATGAAGAATTTCACCCCGATTATAATACATATTTCAACTCTTACTATAAAAGCTTTGGTAAGCATTGGCTCAGAGACCAAAGAGGTATATTAAGCCGACCACGTGTATCCCATATCATGGAGTACCGAAGTTATGTTGACCAAAAAGTATTAGAGTACTTAAACAACACACCTTCTGAAAAGGCGTTGGAGATACTTGAGCTTGGACTCCATCACGAACAACAACATCAAGAGCTGTTACTGATGGACATAAAGAATATATTTAGTGTTAACAATGTAACTTACTCTCTAGAAAAGGCCCCAGTTGTTAGACAGACCCCTGAAGGGAGCTGGAAATTCAATGAGGGAGTTTACGAGTTTGGACATAATAGTAATGACTTTTCATACGATAATGAAGCTCCCGCACATAAAGACTATATCCATTCATTTGAGTTAGATAAATCTATGGTTACCAATGGCAACTACCTCCAATTTATGGAAGATGGTGGGTACGATAAAGAGTTATTATGGTTAAGTGATGGCCTCACCTACATAAAAGAAAATAAAATTGATTCCCCATTATATTGGCAAAAATCACAAGAGGGATGGATTGAGTTTTCACTATATGGAAATAATCCACTTGATTTAAATGCACCTGTATCTCACCTTAGTTATTATGAAGCTCAAGCCTATGCTCTATGGGCGGGAAAAAGACTTCCTACTGAATTTGAGTGGGAACTAGCTGCCAAAACGATAGAAGAAAATGAAGATAGCTTTCTCGAAGCAAATACCTTTACACCAACTCAAAACTTAAGAGGCTCTTTGTGGCAGTGGACGGCCAGTAGTTATGATCCCTACCCTGGATATGGTAGAGAGGCCGGAGCTTTAGGTGAGTACAACGGAAAATTTATGTGTAACCAACGAGTTCTTAAAGGCGGCTCTTTTGGTACGGCCAAATGGCATTATAGAGATACATATAGAAACTTCTTTTACCCTAATGATAGGTGGCAATTCTCAGGGCTTAGACTGGCAAAAGATGCCTAGTTAATAACAGTTTTAGTCGGTAAATTTTAATCTTCTTGTCGTTATCTACTTTTTTTTGGTAAATTTATAAATAGAGAACCTCTTAATCATGGATGATAGGAGTATAGTTAATGAAGACAAACTTAGTAAGATGCTTTGTGATTGCTGATGATTATAAGTGGCATGTACTGACTGACTCGATTGAAGAATTTTTTGAATACACCAAAGCTTATCTAGAGCTTATGAATTCATCTAAAAAAGAAAATCATTATTTTTTCAAGAACATCTTTCTAGATGAAGTGGAGTTTAGGCAGATCCAAAAAAACATGTCTTTTCAAAATAGACGCTACGACCAAAGTAAGCAGGAATCTGAAAGCAAAGAGTGTCACTTAAGACTTGTTGAATAGCTTATCGTTTTCTTTTATACTCCAAGGCCATGAACAGTATAAATGAAATAATAAAAACAAGACGCACCATTCACAAATTTTTAAACCAAAGAGTCAATGAAGACGAGCTTCTCGACTGCCTAGAAGCATCTCTTTGCGCTCCTAACCATAAACTTACTGACCCAGTTCGTTATTATCTTGCAGGAGAACAAACTCGAAAAAACGTTTTCGATTTTTTAGTAGAAACAAAGCAAAACAAGTCAGGCCCGCTTGATGAAAACCAAATGCTTTCTTTTGAACAAAAATTTATAAACCCATCCCATCTCGTTATTATCTCACAAGCACTAAACCCAGATCCTCTCACCTCTAAAGAAGATTATGCAACCGTCGCTTGCTCCGTTCATAACCTCTCTCTATTATTATGGGAAAAAGGAATAGGTTTAAAATGGAGCACAGGAAAAAAAATAAAAAGTCCAAAGCTACACGAAATCACAAATATTGATATTCAAAAAGAATCTATCGAAGGTCTTTTATGGATAGGTATCCCTAAACTAACTCCTCCCTCGCCTCCTAGGGCAAAACTCAATGAGTTACTCAAAAGGTTAAATTAAATGAAAAACTTCTCAACCCCTGTAGAGAACTTTAAAGAATCTATTTTCGCAACAATGAGTAAACTCTCGCTGGACCATAAGGCCATAAATCTTTCACAAGGATTCCCCGATTTTGATGCACCATCATGGATTCTTGATAGTGCATGTAAGGCCATGAACCAAGGATATAATCAGTATGCTCCATTACCTGGAGTTTTACCTTTGCGTGAGGAACTCTCAGCACATTTTAAAAGCTCTTATGGAGTTCATTATGATCCCCACAGCGAAATAACTATCACCAATGGGGCCACGGAAGGTATTTTTTCTTCTCTTATGGCCATACTTAACCCTGGTGATGAAGTCATCATATTTGAGCCATTTTATGACTCCTATCTTGCTACTATTGAACTTTGTCAGGCCAGGCCCGTACCTGTAACTTTAAAGTCACCTCATTTTAACTTTGATAGAGAAGAACTAGAGGCCGCATTTTCAAATAAAACAAAATGTATCATTTTAAATACACCTCATAATCCTACTGGAAAAGTATTTAAGCGAGATGAACTTCAAATAATTGCCGATTTAGCGATAAAAAATGACTGTTATGTCATTTCTGATGAAGTTTACGAGTTTCTCACCTTTGATGAGCATAAACATATACCAATCGCAAGTATCGAAGGTATGAAAGAACGAACCATTACAATATCTAGTATTGGTAAAACATTTTCTCTTACAGGCTGGAAAGTTGGTTGGTGTGCAAGTTCTGAGAAAATTACTCACCATATTCGCATGGTTCATCAGTTCAATACTTTTAGTGTCGCTCACCCTTTTCAATACGCTTCTGTTTATGCTTTCCAAAATATAGAGCAATACCTACCAACCTATCTAGAGTCCTATAAATCAAAAAGGGATATACTTTTTAATGGACTCAAACAGGCAGGACTCAGGCCTATCTCTCCAGAAGGAACATTTTTTATTCTTTGTGAAATAGACGAAGAAGATGATATTCATTATTGTCAAAACCTAATTAAAACTCATAAAGTAGCAACAATTCCAACATCAGTTTTTCATCTCAAAAGTGAGCAAGGTAAAAAGCTTATTCGTTTTTGTTTTGCGAAGGAAGAGAAGACTTTAATTGAAGCCATAGATCGCCTAAAATCCCGCTATTAAGATAACGGATTAAATCTACTGGTTCGAGAACCTTTATAGGAACCAAATCTCTATCGACAACAATCATTCTTCTAGAGTTATTAGCACCAAAAGCTGATAGTGCGTTCCCAACTAAATGTTCTTCAAGTAACAACTCAGGGGGGGAACCTAAGTAGTCCTTTATTGGCAATTCATAAAGGTCTTTAATGTTTTTATCGTAAAAATTTTGAAATAAAATTCTATCAGTAACAACACCAACCATATCAATACCGAATTTACTTAGAATAAACATATTAGCGTCTTCTTCAACGAGATTATTTATCACTTCAGCAACACTAAGATTGTTCTCTGAAACAACAAGCCTTGAACCGACGACTCTTCTTAGTGGAGAAACTAAATTTAAAATTTTAATCTCCCCCTCAATCGGCTCCTCCTCTTTATAATCATCCTCTGGTATAAGATCATAAAAGTTCTTTTCATTAATGGACCCAAGTCCATCCAAAGACTTTTTAAATACTTTACATAAAAAAGTAATTATATCTTTTATCCAAAAGTTATGAATCACTTTTCCATCATTACCTAGAACAGGAAACACGGCCTCAGGTCTATGGTTGCATTGATTTAAAACCTTTAACAAGGGGTCCTCTAAGTGAATTTCAAGTGGGTTTTTAAAAATAACATCAATTAAAGGAGTATCAAGATCTATGCCTTTATACATAATTTCATGTAGAAAGAAACGTATTGAATAAAAACCATGAAGCATACCCTGATCATTTACCACACCAAGAGAAAGAAAATCTTTTTCCAACATAAATTCACTGGCCTGCCGACAGGTCATATTAATATCAAGCGTTATTCCATCAAACAGCTCTAGCGCAGAAAGCTCACTTAATAAAATCTCTTTTGATACTGGTGCTAACTTAGCCACTTGAGACATAAATCACCTTTAAACTTACTCTATGTCTATGGTAACCTAAGACTCCATTAGAGTGTCATAAAAACTGAAAATAAAGGTCCTGTTTAAAAATGATTCTTATAGGTGAGCTAAAAGACATAGAAATAGCAAAAAATATTGCTAAAGAACTCAAAAGAAAAAATATTGACTCTGAAATTCGGTTTGAGGCCCAGGCCCATAAATATCAATTATGGATATACCACCAAGAACATGCAGAACAAGCTTTTGACACCTATAGATTGGCCATGGGTCATTCAAAAAGCTTTGATATGCCCAAAGAATGGCAACTTATTCAGTCAATCCCCATTAAGCCCATTACTAAGACACTTATCATAACTTGTGTTATTGTATTTATCTTACAAAGGTTACCTGCCACCAACGAGCTTTTGGAGTATTTTCGATTCTCTGATAAACCAGGTGCTCCTTTATTTAAAGAAATCCTATCTGGACAAATATGGCGATTATGGACACCTATTCTTCTGCATTTTAGCCTCATACATATTCTCTTTAACATGCTGTGGTTAAAGGACCTTGGAAAGCTACTTGAACATTTCCATGGCCGTCATTTTTTAATTCTCTTCATTCTAATAAGTGCATTACTATCCAATGCGGGTCAGTATATTATGCATGGCCCTTTCTTTGGTGGTATGAGTGGAGTCGTTTACGCCATGCTAGGGTTCATTTGGACTGCAAAAAAGCTTCGTCCTAGTATTGAATACGGCCTTCCTAAGTCAGATCTTATTATGATGATCGTATGGTTTTTTCTATGTGCGTTTGATTTTATTCCACAAATTGCCAATATGGCCCATGCTGTAGGCCTTTCATGTGGGATGCTTGTTGCCGTTGGTGGATATTATAAAGGCGCTAAAAAGTCCCACCTGCTTTTATACTCATTCCTATCCATTGTTTTTACTCTTGTTATTGTTTTATTAGAGCTGAAGTAGTTTTTGACAATAGGCACTAATGAGAGTATTTTCAAGACCTGTTTTTAAGGAGACTATTCATGGCGAACAATACTAGTGCCAAGGCCAAAAAATTAAATTCCGAACTTATTGATTTTCTCAAAAACTCCCCCACTCCATTTCATGCTGTTAAAAACATGGAAGCGATACTTAAAAAAAATGGTTTCAAAGAGATTAAGGAATCCCAAAAGTGGGAGTTAAAAAAGGATGGCCGTTATTATTTGAAAAAAAATGATAGTTCTCTACTGGCCTTTCAAAGAGGTAAAAAAGACCTTCTCAAAACTGGTATTAGAATGGTTGGGGCCCATACCGACAGTCCATGTCTAAGGGTTAAACCTTCACCTAACAAGCATTTTAAAAATTATTTCCAACTTAGCGTCGATATATATGGTGGAGCTCTTTTAAACCCATGGTTTGACCGTGACCTCTCTATGGCCGGTAGGGTGAACTATATTAACAAAAAAGGCGATATTGTAAGTGAGCTAATAGATCTAAAAAGACCAATTGCTTTTATTCCTTCTTTAGCAATTCACCTTGATCGAAAAGCTAATGAAAATAGAACAATTGCCAAACAAAAAGATTTAAATCCAATTATTTTACAAAACAATGACAAAATGGATTTCCATAAAATATTAACAAAGTCTCTTAAGGGTCAAGTAAAGAAAATACTAGAACATGAAGTTTATCTTTATGATTGCCAAGAACCAAATATCGTAGGGCTTGAAGAGGATTTTCTTGCTAGTGCTCGTTTAGATAATTTACTAAGTTGCTTTATAGGTCTTAAGTCTCTTCTTAACAGTAAAGGAGATGTTCCTTCACTTCTCATTTGTAATGACCACGAAGAAGTCGGTTCTGCCTCTGCTTGTGGTGCTGAAGGCCCAATGCTGAAATCATTTTTAGAGCGACTTCTTGGTAGTGCTGAAAACTTGGCCCGAACAATTGATCTATCAATGATGGTCTCAGCGGATAACGCTCATGGGATCCACCCTAATTATAGTGATAAGCACGATGAAAACCATGGGCCAATACTTAATGCTGGCCCTGTTATAAAAATAAATAATAATCAAAGATACGCTACTAATAGTGATACTTCTTCTATGTTTTCTTTCTTATGTGAAAAAGCAAAAATTCCTTACCAAAAATTTGTTGTACGAAACGATATGGGCTGTGGTTCGACAATTGGCCCAATAACGGCAACAAGTATTGGTGTAAAAACAATTGATGTGGGAGTACCAACCTTTGGTATGCATTCTTTAAGAGAGCTTGCGGGAACACAAGACTCTCATCATCTTATGAAAGTATTAGAAGAGTTTTATAACTCCAATAAGGTTATGCCATGATTAAAAATGAAAGATTCGGTATCAATGACATTACTTTAATCATTATATTTCTATTTATAATGTTTATTAGTTTGAGCTTTTAGGTACTGCCCTAGGTTTACGATCTCTATCAACAGCAACATAAGTAAAGATGCCTTCAGTAACCTTTATATGGTTAAAGTCTCTACGAACCCAGGCCTCTATTTTTATCTTCATTGACGTTCGACCTATATTAAGTACTTCTGTATAGCACCCCAAAATATCACCCACGAGAACAGGGAGGATAAAAGTCATACTTTCGACAGCGACTGTGACTGACCTTCCTCGTGAAGTTTCTGAGGCGACAACTCCTCCTGCAATATCCATTTGTGAAAGAACCCAACCTCCAAATACGTCACCGTGGGGATTGGTATCACCAGGCATGGCCAAAGTACGTGTGGCAGGTTCACCCTTAGGAAGATCGTTACTCATAAAAACTCCTTTTATTCCATTAAATCACGACTTGATGAGTTGGCAAAGTTGATATGACCGAGTTTAATGCTCGGAAAAGATAGAAGCCGGGCCATCTCTGGCCCGACTCAAGTCAAATAAGGAAGGAGGTAAATGAAAAAAACACTAAGAACAAAAGGCCAGAAGAACGAGGCCCGAACTTCTGAGGCGGGTCGTTTTAGCAACCTTTTCTTTAAGTACTATACCCACCCGTTTTGTAATTAATGTCAGCTTCATGCAAATTAATTGTTAAATTTAAGACTTCATCCTGTAGCCAACACCGCGCAGGGTCTCGATCATGTTATCATTAGTTTTTTGTCTAATTTGAAGTACATGAGTATCAACAGTTCGAGTTGATGGATAGTTTTCCATCCCCCAGACTTTATTTAATATTTCTTCACGACTAAAAGCTCGACCTGGTTCTCTGGCCAATAATCTTAGTAACTCGTACTCCATTTTCGTCAACTCAATTTTACTACCTTCAAAATAAACTTCTCTTTTTAATCCATCGATATGAAGAGCACCTAAATCTAGATGATCTGACTCGTGTGACTCTGTCATTGATTTTTTATTTCTAAGTTGAACCCTAATACGTGCAACTAATTCTCTTGGCTCAAATGGCTTAGTCATATAATCACTTGCCCCTGTTTCAAGCCCAAGAATCTTATCAACAAGATCCGCCCGAGCTGTAAGCATGATCACAGGACTTGTGATTTTTTGGGCCCTTATCTCCCTAAGAAAATCCAGTCCCTGCCCATCTGGTAACATCCAATCCAAAATGATCATATCAAAGCTCTTAGTATCCTTTTTGGCCTGTTCAAGCGTTGTTACTAAGTCGATAGTAAAACCTTCATCTTCAAGGTAGGACTTTAAGCTTCTTCCTAAGTTTTCATCATCTTCAACGAGTAAAATTTTTGTCATTAAGACTCCTTACTTTTAATAAAGGGGATTTTAACAATAAAGCGAGTAGGATTTTTTTTAAAATCAATTGTAGCGTTAATTTTCTTCAATGAGTTCTTAACAATATTCATCCCCAGACCACTACCTTGACTGACATCACCTTTTACAAACTCTTGGGCCATTTCATTAAAGTTATTAAAATGACATTCACCCTCATCTTCAACAGTAAGGATAAGGTTATTTTTTTTATTTTTCTTTACTGTGACTTTAACTGGTGCTTTTCCATGAACACAAGCATTTTCAATTAAGTTTCTTAATATAAGTGCAACCCAAAAGGTATCCATTTTAAAATGAGAATCTTCTTTAAGTAGTTCGACTTGAATATCTTCTTCAAACCCTTCAACAATATTTATGACAAAGTCATTAACCGAATGACAATCAAAGTGGGGAGATGATTGAAAATTATTCTTATTTTGCGCCTTAAGATAATTGCGACTTGACTCTGTTAACCTTTGTAACCGATATACGTCGTTGCTCAATCTTAAAAAGCTTTCCTGTAAATCATGACCTAAAGTAGAAAATCCTTTTTGAACCCTTTCTATTTGCAAGAGCATACTAGATATAGGTGTTCTAAATTCATGAGTTAACACTCTTAGAGCGAACCTTTTATTCTCATCCTCTAATTTTTGTTGTTTAATTTTATAATAAAGTATCCAGCTTAAAAAAATAACTAAAGCTATGCAGAGAAAAGCAAAAATAAGATTACTCTTATCAGAGTTCTTCAATAAATAACTTGTGTTATACCTCCAACAATATGGGCCATCCCGAAAGAAACATTCATGGCCATCAACAAATTTCACCAATTCAAAAGGCTGCCTCTTAAGAAAGGTGTCTAAAGTTTTCTTTGGGTATATTCCATACTCCAAGGAAAATGGAGATGAAGGATTTAAAATACGCGCAAAAAAGTAATGAGATGTTAAAAAATAATCTTTACCTTTGCTTATGGAAGTTAAGGATGCCTTATTAAAATCGGCCAAAATAGAAAACTCTACAGGGAGAGCTCCAATAAAGGCCCTCACATCTTTTAATTCACTAGCATGAAAATAATTAAGATGATTATAAATCCACTCTTTAGAGTTATAAGGGGCATCTTTAGTCATAAGAGCTAAAAAAGCATAACTCACTCCTGATGGGTGCATATATGGAGCTTTTTTAAAAAAAGAATCTGAAAGCTGGTTACTAACACGACATCTATACTCTTCCCATTTTAAGACCTTGTTTTCTTTTAATGAATTGATAAGTGTTAGGACGTTAGAGAAACAACTTTTATTGGAGGAATACTTTCGTCTTGCCATATCCAATTCATTTCTGTGGTTGTTTGGAAATGGTTTGATGAGCTCAACAAACTCACTATTATTAAATAGTTTTGATATATTTAAAAAAGCACTTGGCCTATGAGTTTTTTGAAAGTGAACCTTAGACTGAATAACACGAACAATATCATCTGGTGTTGCTTCATTATTCCCTCTCCAGGACAGGCCATAATAGCCCGCCAAAAAAGCGAGAAAGACAGCAGTTAAAATAAGAGTAATATACAGTTTCATAGCTGCTTATCTTCTCTTACTTATGACGTGTAATTGTCAAAATAATGTGAAGAAATTGTAAAATTAGCTAATGCGTTAGATATCTTTACGATTAAAAGTTTTTATGGCACACCACACCCAAAAAGAAGAGGTAATAACAAAGTGCCCTATTTGATACCCCATATCACCCATAGATTGTGACTCAGGAGAAAATAAAGAGTTACCCATCCAAACCATATTACCCAATCGAGGAAATATACTGTGTGAAACCAGTGCCAAAGAACTCAATAATCCAAGTCCTTCTTTTAATATTTGCTCACTAGTCTTTATACTCACATAGAGATTAGAACAATAAATAAGAAAGAATATGATGCTGGTAAAAAATATTCCAAGTTTTTCAGAGGTGAAAAAGTTAGTAAAAACAGCAATAACTAAAGATGTAAAACTGACGAAAAATAAAATTAAAAAGCATAATAATGCCTTACTAAAGTATTCCCATGTCGATAACTGCGCCCAATTAAAAATAAATACAATTGAAATACTCAAAAGAAGAAACAGACCTAAAATTAAACTTCCACCAAAGATTCTTGATAAAAGATAAGTAGATCTTTTAATAGGTAAAACTAAAAACGCAGAAACGATATTATTATTAAGATCACTGGATATCAGTCCCGTACCCATAAGGATACAGATGAAGATCGTCCAGAATTGAACAAAAGTTAATGTAAAAGTCAGCCTTTGATCTTTAAAGTTAAAAAAACTCTCAAAGCCTGAGGCCTTAATAGTCTCTTCCATTGCCTCTAACCCAAAACTCACACCAAGTATGTAAGCAAAGGTGACAAAAAATATGGGGATCAATGTTTTATTGCGATACTCTTTAAATATAGTATTGAGAACAAGACCTTTAATCATCCATTACCACCGGTCGTATTATTAAGAAAAAACTGTTCAAGATCACTACCTATTTCAGAAAGAGCTCCCTGAAATTTAATTTCGGCCCTATCAATTATAACTATGTGATCACAAATCTTTTCTACTTCTGCCAAAATATGGGAGCATATAATAATCGTTTTTCCGGCCGATTTAAGTTCTTTAATTAAATCCTTTAACTCTCTTATTCCTAAAGGGTCCAATCCTGAAAATGGCTCATCAAAAATAAGTAAACTCTTATCACTAATATAGATAGAAGCAAGACCTGCTCTTTGCATCTGACCTTTAGATATTTTGGAGAGCTTTTTATCCCTGATTTCAGTTAGTCTAAACTTCTCAAGGACAATCTCTAGACCTTCTTTAAGGTTTTCTTTATTAACACCATAAAAATTGGCCATCATTTTGATATAGTCTTCAACTTTGTAGAATGGGAAAAAGAAAAACTTTTCAGGAAAATAGGCCAAATCAGAGCGTGATAAAGGGTCTAAAGAATCCTTGCCATTAATTGTGATCCGACCTTTTTGAAAATTAACAAGCCTAAGAATAGATTTAACCAAAGTAGTTTTACCTGCACCATTTGGGCCAAGAAGTCCCGTAATGACATTACTTTTAAAGTCTAAATTAACGTCTTTTAATGCAGTAAAGCTCCCATAATTCTTATATAGGTTTTCTACTTTTAAAATTGATTCTGTGCCAACTATATCTACCATCTCTACAATACTAAACAAAATTTACTGTTTGTAAAAACCAAATAACAAGTACTTTTCAAGTCCTTCATATAAAGGTGCTAATGACACTTATAATCCCAATATGGCACTTAATGTAAAAGCATTTTATCCCTTACCACACCCTGAGCCTCGATCTGAAGTTGAGCAATTGCTAGCCGCTAAGACATCTAATGAGAAACAGAAAAAAGATCGAGAAAAAGATGATCGCCCACATGAAAGGCCTGCTTATAGAATTTATCAAGAGGCCATACTAGGTCTAGACCCCTTTCTCGCCTCACGTTTAAAAAAAATTAACGAGCACACTCAAGACTAACATTATGGTTATGCCCATCGTTATCTTGAACAATAACTTCTCTTTTTCTGAGCAGCGTCCCCATTTTATAAGAAGAAAGATAGAAGTAATGCTTATGAGAACCATCTAATAATACATAATTACCGCCAGAGGCCTTATTGACTTCATTTAGAGAAAGGGATTTGACTTGATGACTATGAGCAAAATCACCTATCATTGTAGATCTTATCGCCGAATTACAATAGATAGAGTCAATTTCCCTTGATAATCCTTCTGACATATTGGATTTTCCCTTGAGGTGGGGATCTGGGTTCCTATCATAGCGGCAAGAGCTAACAAAGACCGATACCGAAACCATGCAGAGCAATATTAAAAATTTTAATATTATCTGATTAATAATTATAATTTTTCCTAATATCATTCTCATATTATAACTCAAACCATTCCGAGGGTCATATTCGTTTTAAATGGACATGTCTTTCATTGTTTTAGAGACCTGGTCTCTTTTGAGATCAGGTCTTATAACTATCAACTCTTAA
>Ga0055584_100001161_pt1 | contig 25843 bp, 21 predicted proteins | sample OSDHelmetaG_FD_58716 | JGI IMG/M metagenome (GOLD analysis project Ga0055584, IMG submission 58716) | Pelagic marine sediment microbial communities from the LTER site Helgoland, North Sea, for post-phytoplankton bloom and carbon turnover... | ecosystem: Environmental > Aquatic > Marine >...
GTGGGCGCCACAGCGGTGGGCGCCACAGCGGTGGACGACTGGATCGCGGAAGATGCGGGGCTATCTGTCGCCGCTGACGGTGATTCGGCAACGGCCTGACGATCCGGCTGCGCTACATTGGTGGTTTGCTTAACATCCCCAAGCAGGGCGCCAAGGCCTTTGCCAAGCCTCGATTTCTTCTTTTTTGTCATTGCTTCTCTACCTGGTCAGCGCTGTCGGTGTCTACTTCATCCGGCGACCGCCGCAGCACCTCGCATGCCAGCGCCAGATAGGCCTGACTGCCAGAACAAAGACGATCATATTCAATCACCGGCTTACCATAACTGGGCGCTTCAGCCAGTCGCACATTTCTCGGGATCACGGTACGGAACAGCCGGTCTTCAAAATGCTCCTGCAGCTGCTCGGCAACTTCTCCCGCCAGACTGTTACGGCTGTCAAACATTGTGCGCACCAGCCCCAATACGTCAAGCTCCGGGTTCAGTCCCTGGCGCACCAGATCAACGGTTTCCAGAAGGCTGCTCAAACCTTCCAGGGCATAATATTCGCACTGAACCGGAATCAGCACTTCCCTGGCTGCAGCCAGCGCATTCACAGTAAGTACATTCAGCGCTGGCGGGCAGTCAATAATAATAAAGTCATAGTGGTCCGCTACAGTCTTCAGCGCGGCCTTGAGCATGAAGTCACGGTGCGGCAGATCCTGCATCTCCACCTGGGCACCGGATAAGTCTGGATGCGAGGGAAGTAACTGGTAGCCGGACTCAGTCTCTACAGTTGCGTCCTCGATTGAAGATTCCCCCAGAAGCACTTCGTAAACTCCCTGCTCAAGTTCACGCATTGCAACACCGCTACCTACAGTGGCATTTCCCTGAGGATCAATATCTACCAGCAGTACCCGACTGCCTGAACGCGCCAGGCAGGCACAGAGGTTGATAGCAGTAGTGGTTTTACCAACGCCGCCTTTCTGGTTGGTAATGGCAATGATTCTGGTCAAAGTAGCTGCTCGCTGGTGGCTGCTCGATTGCGCATGTTTTTCAGTTCAGGGTTTCAGCTCAGGCCGATAATTAAAAATCTATGATTACCGCATGCCTTTCTGCATCCTGGCTGGGCACCGACAGAGGCACTATCTCGATTTTTGCGCGCCAGACCTCCGCTAGTTGCGCAATTTCTTCCACTGGTTTTTTTCCTTTCATCGCCACCAGCCTGGTGCCCGGCTGGTGCAACCCGCGGGTCCACTGAAACATATCATGTAATGATGAGAAGGCGCGGCTGACGAGGGTATCAAATTTCGCCGCTGGCCGGTAATCCTCTATACGGCTTTTTATCGCTTGTGCATTGTTTAATTGTAAAACACCGCAAACATAGCGCAGGAATTCGATGCGTTTGCCGCGGCTGTCCAGCAGAGTCAGTTGATAATCGGGATTTAAAATTGCCAGGGGCACACCTGGAAAGCCGCCACCACTGCCGATATCCAGCACCCGGTTTCCATGCACCAGCTTATTGATCGCGATAGAGTCGAGCAAATGATGTATCACCATATCCATGGGCGACACGATGGCCGTAAGGTTCAGTTTTCTATTCCAGCGGGCAAGCAGCTGGATATGTTTTAACAATTGGTCTCGCTGGCTTATGGAAACAGGCACCTGCAGGGCTGCACAACCTGCCTCCAGCGCCTTTATCACTGAAGGATCAAAACTATCGGTGTGAATTTGCTCTGTGTTAGAGTGTGAAGCTGCCATTGCCCGATTATAACGCTGACAATCAGCTCAACCGAATTCCTCATCTCCCCGTTGCACACCAATCCTGCCTATCAAGCACCTGCAGCTGCAGATCAAACCACCCCATCGAGCCTGGCGGCACAGGCTGACAAGCACCGCGTCTACGAACTGGCGGTGCAATCACCCGAGGCCGACATTGCGGTGATCCAGGGGATTTATCAGCACTATCACCACCGCGCCCCCGGGCGATTGCGTGAAGATTTTTGTGGTACGGCGCTAACCCTGTGTCATTGGGCTGCCCAGGGTGAATCCTTCAGCGGTGAGGGCATAGATAATGACCCCGACCCTCTTGACTGGGGCAAAGCACATAATCTGCCGACCCTGGGTAGCGGCAGTGCACGTGCCGATCTGCGGCTGGGGGATGTGCGGATTGCCAGTGTTTTACCTCCCGATGTGCGCTGTGCATTCAACTTCTCTTACTGGGTGTTCAGGCAACGGCAGCAAATGCTGGAATATTTCGTCAGCGCGCAGCGCGATCTGGCTGCGGACGGCATATTGATCATGGATGTCACCGGCGGTAGCGAATATTTGAGTGAAGAACCTTATGAAACTGAAATCGATGGCTTTTCAGTCATCTGGCAGCAACAGAATTTTTCACCGATCGACCACAGTGCCGACCTGACCCTGCGCTTTCGCTTTGCTGATGGCTCTGAAATAGAACCCGCCTATCATTATCGATGGCGCGTATGGTCTATTCCAGAGCTTACCGAACTGCTGCATGCCGCAGGTTTCAGCCAGGTCGACATCTGGTGGCAGGACGAGCAGGAGGACGAAACTGAAGCGGGCGTCGGCTACCATCTGGAATCAACCGGTCTCAACGATGCCTGCTGGGTCGCCTGCATCGCAGCATTGAAATAAGTTTTTCCGCCGTGATCGTTTCCTTTAAAAGTTACCTGCAGCATGGCCTCAAGGTGCTGAAAACCCAGGGGGTTGGCGCTTTGGCCCGGCTGATTCGCCGCCAGCTGGATCGGCGGGCGGGGCGCTATTACCAGGGGTTTTATGATTATGGTTATGAGGGATGGTTGAAAAGAAAGCAGTCCCCTGCAGCCTCAGCACCACGATCTGATGGACCGCTTATTTCAATCGTCGTGCCTGTCTACAATGTTGGCGTCGAATGGTTACAGGCGGCTGTTCAGTCTGTGATCGATCAACGTTACACCAATTGGCAGCTTTGCCTGGTCGACGATGCGTCAACCAGCGCCGACATTGCACAGACGCTTCAGCGCTTCGCCGCCAGCGACAGCCGCATTGTGGTTAAGACCAACAAGGAGAATATGGGGATTGCGGTGAGTTCAAATACGGCAATCGGGATGGCCAGGGGACAGTACATAGCGCTGCTGGACCATGATGATCTGCTGACGACGGACGCTTTGCTTGAGGTTGTCAACGCAATTGATCAAAACCCCGCTGCGGAGTTTTTCTATAGCGACGAGGACAAAGTTGACCAGTCCGGCAGATTTAACACTCCATTCTTTAAACCGGATTACTCCCCTGAATTACTATTGAGCCAGAACTATATTGGCCATCTTGTAGTGATACGAAGTGAGCTGATTCGACGTTTACAGGGTTTTCGAATGGGCTACGATGGTGCCCAGGATTATGATCTGGTCCTGCGGGCCACAGCCGCTGCTGCCCAGGTCATACATATTCCCAGGGTCCTTTATCACTGGCGGCAGATTCCGGGGTCCACAGCCTCAGTTTACGGCGAAAAAAGCTATGCCTGGGCCGCAGGCAAACGCGCCCTCGATGACTTCATCGTCACCAGAGTCCCGGGAACAACAGTGGAGACTGCTGAAATTCCAGGGACATATCGGGTGCGCTATCCTGTAGAGGGCCATCCTGCTGTTTCCGTCATTATCCCTTTTCGCGACCAGCCACAGCTTCTGGATCAGTGTTTATCCTCTGTTTTCAGCCACACCGCCTGGCAAAACATAGAAGTGATTGGCATTGATAACCAGAGTATTGATCCTGCCATACAGGAAGTGAAAAAACGATGGGTGGCTCGTGACGACCGGGTTCGTTTCGTCGATTATGACCAGCCTTTTAATTTCTCCGCGATATGTAACCAGGGAGTAGTGCTGGCAAGGGGAGAATACATTGTGCTGCTGAATAATGATGTCGAGATAGTTTCAGATCAGTGGATTGAGTCCATGCTGGGGCTGGCACAGCAGCAATCCATCGGCGCGGTGGGGGCATTGCTTCACTATCCGGACCAGCGTGTTCAGCACGCCGGCATCGTCGTTGGCATAGCCGGCAATGCGGGACACCCGTTTAAAACATTCAGCAGCAGCCTCCCCGGCTACTTCGGTCGGCTTAAGATAACCAGCAATGTCAGCGCCGTGACCGCAGCTTTACTGATGGTGTCGCGCAGCAAATACCTGGAAGTGGGCGGACTCGACGAGACACTGTTTGCCGTTGCATTGAATGATGTCGACCTTTGCCTCAAGTTGCAGCAAACGGGTTATAGAAACGTGATAAACGCTGATTGCCAGGCAATACACTTTGAGTCTGTATCACGCGGCAGTGACCGGGATCCAATGAAAAAGGTCCGTTATTTAAATGAGGTACAGGCATTTGAAAACAAATGGGCGGCGTTTATAGAAAACGGCGACCCCTTTTATAACCCCAACCTTACGTTGATTTCTGAGGATTATACGCTGAGATAGGCTTTGTTAATGTTTGCCTGCTCTCAGTGAGGTTTACTCTCTTTTAACCTCTACTGTGGAACCCAGATCCACCACACCCATTGCCACACGATCAGAAATGATCTGGAATGACAGATAATCATGTCGACGATCATAAATCTCCACCTCTTCTCCGGACAATGAAACACAACCGAATGACAACAGATAGTTGCCCGGGTTAAGAATCATCTGCTGGGTGAATTCCACCGTAACCGTCTCACCCACCTGGAATTCACCGGTATGGATATTACTGAAATGAGTATTGGTGCCGGCAATATCAGTCCCACGGACATCCTTAATAGTGAAGGCAAATACCGGGTCGGTAATGGCCTGATCGAACTTTACTTTTAACGATATTCGGCAAGGGTCGCCGCAATGCAGAACCTGGGCGGGGCTTCCTTGCTGATCATAAATACCTGCGCCAATAATCCTGGCCTTGCTGTTACCGTATCTGGTTTCGTAGGGATTAACATCGAACACATGTGCTGCTTCTTCATCTACCGAAGACTGGCTGCCGGATTCAATCCCATGCCCCGTTTCCAGCTTACGGTAGGCTGACACTACCGCTCTCGGGTTGCCATCATGGACCAGTTTACCTTGGCTCAGTAAATATGCGTGGTCACAATAACGGGTCACCATATTCAGATCGTGGGTAACAAATATTACGGTGACGCCCTGCTCACGAAACTGATGCAATCGCTCGTAACATTTTGCCTGAAAGTGCACGTCACCTACCGCCAGGGCTTCGTCAACAATGAGGATCTCAGGATCAACATGAATTGCGATAGCAAACGCCAGGCGCACATACATGCCGCTGGAGTAAGACCGCACAGGCTGATCGATATAGTCACCAATGTCGGCAAAAGCCAGAATCTTGTGCAGACGTTGGTCCACCTGCTGTCGACTCAAACCAAGGATAGCTGCGTTGATATATAGATTATCCCGGCCGCTGAACTCCGGATTGAATCCAGCACCCAGCTCAAGTAACGCAGCAATCCGTCCATGGACTTCGACCTCACCTGAAGTGGGCGGAATGATTCCACAAATGCACTGCAGCAAGGTAGATTTACCACTGCCATTACGACCGATAATACCGATAGTGGAAGCGACGGGAATTTCAAGGCTGATATCGTTCAGCGCATCAAACGGCCGGTGATATATCCTGCCCCCGGGAAGAAATGCTTCCTTCAGTCTATCTCTGGGAGATTTGTATAGACGGTAGGTCTTGGTAACGTGGCTTACCCTGACAGCCGGCTTAGCCTCCGGGGACGTTGCTTCCTCGCTCATCACACCAGATCCGCGAATTGTGGTCGCAACCGCTTAAACACGAAAACACCCAGACCGATGATGAGCAGTGTGGTTGTCCAGAAGACCAGGGTCTCAGCAATGCGATCGGTAACCGGAATCGAATAGAAAAAAGAATCACGATAGCCCTGCACCACGTAATGCATGGGGTTCGCTGCAAACACACGACGCCAGGGTTCGGGCAGAATGTTGATATCCCATAAAACAGGGGTCGCCCACATACCCACCTGTAGCAGAATACTTACCAGCCGCGCTGTGTCTCTGGCAAACACATTGAGCGCCGCCACTATCCAGCCGATGCCCACCGCCAGCGCGACCATGCAGATAAAATAGTACACCACCTGGAAAATAAACAGGCTGAAGGTAACATCGAGCAACACCATCAGTACCAGCAGAATACCAAGGAAGAACAGATGATTGGAAAGCGCGGAAATAACCTTGACCAGGGGCAGGGCCTGAACCGGGAACACCACCTTCTTGACCAGGTGAGGTTGACTGGTGATAGCGTGCACCGAGCCGCCGACAATTTCGGAGAAGGCGAACCACACCGCCATCCCGGCGGTGAGCCATACGGCGAATGGCACCCCGCTCGCTGGCTGCACTCTGAAACCAACACTGAACACCACCCAGAATACCAGGATCATCACCAACGGCGTTATCACCTGCCAGACGACCCCCAAAGCGGAGCCTACATACTGCATCCGGACTTCGCGCAATGCCAGATTCAGCACCAGTCGCCTTCGATCAAGTATTTCCTGGAAAAAACTCATATCTTCAGGATACCTTTGGTATCTCCATCAAGCCAACAAAAATAAACGAATAAACCGACAGCGCAAACATAGTGACTAACAACGCATTGACCGAACGATGGAATAAATAAGGCTGTGAACGATAATAAAGCACGCCAAGCATCGGAATAATGGGTGCCAGATAACGGCCCTGGGCCTGGAACGCCTCGGACCATGATACCCACAAAGAAGCCGCCATGACGAGCAGTGCGCAACCTGCAGTAATCATAAACAGTCCATGCATGGCGGGAGGTCCCCTGACTAACAGTGACAGAACAATGGCACCAAGCAAAAGCCAACCCACCACCTTGATCAGGTTAAAGAAAACCTCGGTGGCAAAAAACTGGGTATATCCATAGGAGCCAAAACTGTTATAGAAGGTTTTACCGCCCCAGCTCTGCTCCTGCAAAATGTAGTCCAGGGAGTGGCCCCGTGCTTTCAAGTATAAATAAGTGTCTTTCTGGGGTAACGGCGTGCTGGGTTTAAAACGCTTGGCTGCCTTGATTTCTGCCAGCACCTGCACTTTGGCAGCGGGGTCCGGGCCGTTGACTGCATAGTCCAGAGCCAGCCTTATGCCGAACAACAACATGGCGACCACGCTGACCAGCATAATCCTTTTCCACAACAGTCTGATATCAGTGAACTCTCCATTGGCAATACGCCAAAGCATAAACAGACCAATAAAAAACACGAAGACATAAAAATTCTGTTTGCTGAGTAATAACGCCCCCGCCAGCAACCCCAGCCACAGGACATGAAGCCACAGCCACGCTGGCTTCTCTTCGGTTAGCAGACGGTTGAATGTACTGTCCTTGCAGGCTGCCTGATAAGCAGCCACCGTGGACAGCAACAAAGCAAAGCCATCGGAGTTGGCATAACTGTAGAGGTACCAGATCTGTGGTGACAACAGCAGCGGCGCTGCAAATGGGCGAAATCCAGGTAGCGCCGTTGCGGCAACAACCATCGCCATGAAAAACATCATCATGATCAGCCGTACGTCTGTGCTAAGCGCGTTCTTCAGAGGCTGTAACAAACGAGACAGGTACCCGGCAACAGGATAATAAAGTTCCCTGGATGCCAGACGGGTTTTTCCGTACACACTGAAAGTATCGGCCACCACCTCGGCATCAATTGGCGGCGGTAGCAGATATTGGCGGTAATAGCTGACCCCATCAACATGAACATTTTCATCTGGATGAACAAACCCCCGGACTTCACCATTGGCATCTATGTGGGAATATTTGCTCACCATCGCCATGGTAAATATCAGCGCTGCTGCGATCAGCATCATGACTGGTACGAATTTGAGTCGCCGCTGATACCCGCCACAAGTCCTGGAGACCGCAGCGGTTATCAGCAGAATCAGCGTGATATTCACCAGGTGTAAAAATGAAAACCCGCCCTGCTTATAGGTTCCAAGATCCAGAATAAACTGGCCATCCCTGCCCGTGGTATTGAACTCAAGCCCGGCAGCAGTACCGGCGACGTGATCAATCTGCTGGGCTACCTCAAGCCCGCTAAAGCCGTTGTTACGATTCAGATCAATGGGCTGGTAACCTGACTGATTGATTCTTAGTCGCGCCAGCCTGAATTGCTTGGGGCGCTCGGACGGGTCTATTCGAAGTTTGTCGACACGACCAAGGCCGCCTGTGTAAACACTATAATGGGTCTTGCCCTGGCGCAACAATATCCGCGTGCTTTTGTTCTCGGTAAACGCATCGTCTCTGGCAGCCCAGTAAACCTGGAACCATGCACGTCCTTCGGACAGGATCTTTATATCTATTGTGAAATCTGCCTTGAAGGCAAAATAGTGTAGATAGACGGCTGATAGTACTAACCCTGCCAGCAGGGTCGGCAGCATTGCCTTTAACCGCACCCCGTCAGGGTTATTGTTCATCACCCCTTCCGGCACCCTGTTTTAATCTGTTAATCAAACCCCGCACTCTGGCTTTCATCTGATACTGATTATTCAGCCAGGTACGCAATGCGAATAACGGCCTGCCAAAGTAATGCAGCAGCCATAATGTCATCATGCAACGAAGGCCCGGGCCCGAATCATAGTTGCCCATGATCGCTGTTTTGATCCGCAGCCAATGGCGCAGCATCCGTGGCAGTGAATTGCCTTCAATATCATATCGCCTGGAAAAAACCGGTTTTTTCTCGAGCTCGCTCATCAGTTATTCACCAATGCCTTAAGCAGCTTGCGGAACTGCTGACGCTGGGTCAAACAACCGAGCCACTGTTTCCAGCCACTCACTTCCCATGGGTTATGTATCAGGCGTGGCCGACGCGCCCGTCGCGGTTTGTTGGCGCCATGGAAGTCATCCAGATGATGCAAATGACGAATCGCATTGATCTCGCGCAATCTGGCAAATGCCAGTTTGCTCACCAGCAGGTAGTTGATCCATGGACGATAACCCCGGGTACCGCCAGCGGCCATTACCGAAGCTGCGGCAAATCGATCCGCCGCATCAAGTACCGCCTGCTGCAAATCGGCATAATGGGCATCCTGGCTTTGCTCGCCCTTACCAATATCGTCACCCATCTGGCGAAATACCAGCTCGTAACCACCATCATCCTTGAGCGCATAGGCATTGAGGGTCGGGAACGGAGCACGGCAGGCTTCTTCAAACAAATCCCGGGCGTATAAAACTGCGCTGCTGGCAAAGTCGAAGCGGTTACGATCAAACACAAAACCTTCAATAAAGTTATCCGCGGTGGTAGGGAACGGGATACCCCGGGTGGCCCCAAACAACATGCCATGGAGGGTTGGCCGATCATCGCGATGGGCAATCGCGCCATGAAAAAACCGCTGGATCGTCCCAAGCCAGCCAATATCAACCAGCGCAACATCCTGATGTTCAAAAAAATCAAGGCTTTCCAGGTATCTCTGCAATGCCAGATTTGCGTCAGCGCTCTGGCGCTTCACCTCATCCTGAAACCCCTGGTCACGCAGCAGATACTCAAAGGCCTGACGATTTTCTACTGTGAAGCCATCGTGGGCAGGACTGAGTACGCTTTCAAGGTCAATTTCAAAACGTTGCAGATGTGGCAGAATCCCCTCAGGATCAAGGCTGAATACCCGGCACACATCGCGGAAACATCGGTTGCCTGCGGGCAGGAACACAATATCCGCTTTCTCCTGGGTCAGGCCTTCATGGGCGCAACTGGCACCGGCCAGCGCCTGGCGACTGACATATAGATAATCTATTTGCGGCAGTTTGCCGTCCGGGTAGAGCATCGGCATGGTCTTCTCCCATACCTGTTTAAACATCCAGCCTTCTCGGGAAAGAAAGAAAACTTTGGTGATATTATTTTCCCGACAACGCTGGGCCACAAGGTGAACAAACATGCAGATCAGTGGCCCGAGAAAATTATAACCCTCGGTATACATCACCGATCGGGGACTATTCTCGCCTTCCAGTGGGGCCATCAACTGCTGCAGCAACCGCCCTTTCCAGAACGGCCGCTTCAGACTGTAAAAAAAGTGACGCGCTGCAATCGCCTTGCGACGGTGTTCTTCGGGATCCTGCAACAGTAATGCGGTAATGCCCAGCTCACCAGGGCGAAAACCATCGGAGATCGGGTTGTCGCCAATGTGCATCCAGGTTTTGGGTAAAAGGTCGTAGTGGGCGGCGATATAAGGATAAGCGCGTCCAGAGGCTTTGGCTAGAAAACTGTCGGCCGAGGAAATGACCGCCTCAACATGTTGAAGAATCCCGGCGTGATCCAGCAGTACTTCAAGGTGTTTTGCCGGCAGATAGATATCGGAGATTACCAGTATACGTTTGCCGGCAGCGGCCAGTTCCTTTACCCATTCAAGAATCTCGGCCCTGGCCACCAGCATGGCATTTTCCATTGCCAGTTCATAGGCCGTGACTTTTTCCAGCAACGCCTGATCTGCCGCATCTGCAAAAATTGCCCGCAGCGTATCCATCATGAATACCGGATAGCATGCTTCGTGGTCCTCAAAGGTTTCCCCGGTCTGATCACGCATAGCCTGCTCAATTTCATTGCGTTTCAGCTGCACCTGTTTCCAGTCCCAGTCGTGTCCCTGCTCACGGGCCATCTGACTGATAAACTGTGCCACCGGCAGCTTTACCAGGTCGGGATCATGGGTTCGCCTGACCAGCAAGGTGTCAAATAAGTCGAATGACACCACTTCCATGCCCTGCTGGATTGACCGTCCTTTGGCAATAAGCGCCTTCTGGCTGTAGAAAGGTAGTGGACGCATTAAATCAATATCCTAGCGAAGCCCGAGTTTTCGCAGCATAGCGCCACCCATCTTCCTTGTTCTGGCAGGCAGTCCCAACGGTCTGGCAGCAACGCCTTGTTGCATTTGCGCCAATTCAGCGCGGACTTCATGTAATTCATTTTCAAGCGCACGAAGACGGTCCGATCCCGCCGCGACGTAACCTCTGTACTGCTCGGGTAATCTGGCAAGCATATACTTTCTGATCACTTCAAGATCCTGCTGACGACCGGTTATGGCAGCTTCGGACAGCGTATTACCCTCATGAATACGGTAATACAGCAGTTTTTCCTGGTCCAGGTAGTGCACTGACTGTGGATGCGCCAGCATCATCCTGAAGATGTAGTCGTAATCATGGAGATAGCGCAGGTCTGCAAACTTTCCCACTTTTTCCACAGCAGTCCGGGTCATAAACAGGTTGGAAGTCGTCACCATAAGATTGCCCTGCAGGAAACCACTATAGAGATCCTGTTGTTCGAAGTAAAACCTGCGATTTCCCTGGTGCCACTGGTTCCAGCCAAAATCAGGATCCTTGAATTCGGAGCCCTCATCAGAAATCGGAACAACATCTGTAATAATGCAATCGGAATGATGGCGGGCCGCGTAGGCAAGCAGTTGCTCCAGTCGCTCACGGGCATAAACATCGTCAGAGTTTAAAATCGCAATATACTTCCCCGTTGCCATGGACATACCACGATTGATGGTATTGAAGGCATCCTGGTTTTGCTGCCAGGTGTAAGACAATCTCGAATCATCGTAAGATTTGATTACCTCCGCTGTGCGATCAGTGGAACCGTCGTCAACGATCACGAGTTCGAGGTCATCCATGGTCTGGGTTAATACCGAGTCGATCGCCGCGCCAATAAAGCGTTCGTGGTTATAAGCCGGAATGACTACTGAAACCAAAGGTGTGGCCATCGTCGCTAAGCCCTGCCAAACAGTCGTGCTACTGAGGCTAATGCATTGACAATTCTGCTGCCAATACGAAATGCGTGACTTGTTTTTATACTATCGATTTCGCTCTGCTGGTTCACAATATCCTGCTCCAGACGACCCATACGCTTGTCCGCCCAACTCAGTTTATCCTGCATTGCGGTTAAATTACGTCTGGCCCGGTCTTCAATCCTGGCGGTCTGACCTACGCTCACAAGGTATCGATTATAGGCCAGAGCATATTCCATAGTGCGCAATATAGTGACCTCCACTTCAGCCCCATAGGTCGCTCCCTGGCTGATCTCAAGCGTATCGGGTAGAAAAAAATCCAGCTTTGGAAAATCTGTAGTCGCCATCCAGCTGAGGCTGCCGTCGTCGGCCGAATGCTCGGCACTGGTTGCCTTGCAATGTCGGGCAATATCCTGGGCGTTATCAATCGACCACAACACCTTTTCGACACCGGCTTTCTGCTCTATCAGCGCAATCCGGTGAATCTGGAAGAACCCGATGTCACTGGTTTTACGGATATCAAACGGATTCAGTCTCAACCCCGCGATATCCTGTTTTGGCGAAAAGTTAAACCGCACGGTTTGTTTTTCAGGGGAAGGAATCACTTCCTCGGTGACACTCTGTTCCTCCACAAAATCCTGACTGGGTCCACACCAGTACACAGCGCTGTAGACCTTGTCCTTTCCTGCGCTGAAATCAAACACCGTCGTCAGTAACTGGCTGACGTCCTGAGCCGCTTCATCACGGGCGATGGCTTTCTGAAAACGGTTTTCCATTTCGATAAACTGATCCAGATTTTCGCTCAGGTGGATCAGGTTGGTATGAAAACCGTATTCAATAAAATCCCTTACCGTCTGTAATTCTAGCCAACCAAGAAAATCTTTGAGATACACCCAGTTGGTAACGATAAAGGTAAGCAAGGCACGAAACAGCAGGTATTCTTTAGTCAGCGCCCAGCTGACCACCCATTCCTGATCAAACACCTGCCATTCACCTTGCTCTGTCAGCAGAATATTGATCGGCAACAGATCGATATTGAGTGTTGCATTGTTCTCTGCCTCTACCAGGAAGCTGTAATATTCCCGAACAGCCTGTTCGAACTCATCCCGGCGCACATAGATCAGGATCGTTCGCAACCACTGCCCGGACAACAGAACGCCCGGGGTAAAGGCCTGGGAATCCAGTTTCTGACTGATGCCCTGGGTATTTTCGATGCTGGCGGTAACCGCAGTTTTGTATACAGTATTTTGTCCAGCTGGCTTGGATGTGGTCACAGCAAACTGGTTCTTGCGTGCGCTGCCCGGGCCATGACAGAAATCAAAATCCTGAATCTGCGACAGGCTGTCGCCATCACGTCCCATCAGGATGCAAAAAGAGTTAGCGATGTCACCGAGAAACCCACCATGGCTTGCCGCCTGCCAGCAAATGGTTTCCGTAGCCGAGCGGGTCACCGGTGAATAATAGTCTCGTGACAGCATGCCTTCCAGATGGTTGCCTGCAAAAGGGTTATCCAGAACATAGTCCTCGGACAGCACCACACTGGGAATTTTGTAATCGGGAAACGGATAACTGAACCGGCATTGCTCAAATCCGGCTTCGGCGACTAAAGACCGCCACTCCGGGTGACTGTAAGTCGCGATACCTGCTGATTGCCGATAGCCGTTAATCCCGATATATCGTCGTGCATAGTGGTCTTCATGTGCCCCCAGCATATATTTGAGGCCGAGCCGGTTTTCGATGGCTACCAGCACGACGCCACCCGGCTTAAGTAAAGTCAGCGCCTCGGCCAGGATCGCCGAAGCCGCCTCTCGATCGCTGCTGGCCTGGGGATGAAATTTGCGCGCGTATTCGATTACGCCAACAAACAACACCATATCGTAATAGTCCCGAGGAAAGTCGAGCTCGTTATAATTAGCGTTAATTATTCTGACGTTATCGAGGTCACGGCAGCGCAACCTGCCAAGCCCGGCTCGAATCGCACTGCCTTCAACCGCATCCACCTGCTTGCCCGTTTCACCAAGATATCTTGATATTGCGCTACAGCCGGAGCCAAGCTCCAGTACGGTATTAATATTGTCCAGATTAAAGGGTCGAAGAAGGTTGGAGCGATCACTCGATAAGTGGTACTCGCTGGGCCAGTCGATGATCTGTTGTTGTAATTCTGCAGATCGACAGCCAAGATCCGTGGCGCCACTCAATACCGAATGAAGATATTGCTCAGATTCAGCTCCATCTGAATAGGCAAAGCGGGTATTCTGCTTGTCCGGCAGATGATATACACCATTTTCGGCCTGGATCAGTTGATTGCTTGTAATGATGTCTGGCATCGCCGAAGGCTTATTCTTGGGTCACGGGCGAAGAGCGGGGTAGCGTCGGATTTTAGCTGATTGGGCGGCAAGTTGATATGCATAGCAGGCTTGTCAATAGCGCCTCCAGCATTGATCTGGTCTGGGAAACGGTTAAACTTACCCAGTGACTCGACCTGCTGAAACCTCTATTGGAGCCGTCCCTAGATGAGAACTATTTTTTCCCTCGCGCTGTCTGCTATTGTATTCCTTGGCGCTACCCCGGCCAGCCATGGCGCAACCATGGCAATTGTTGATACCGGAGTCATTCCCGGCAGTATTGGAGGCGCACTGGCCGAAGGTGGTTTCGATTTCTACAATAACGATGCCGACCCGCTGGACGATGAACCCGAACAGCATGGCACAGAAGCAGCACGTTCCGCGCTTTCCGCAGCCAGCGTCACCATTGTTCCAATCAAGGCCTACGGCAGTAATTTTGAAACCAGCCAGAGCGTACTCGACGAATCGTTCAGATATGCGGCAACCCTCGGGGTAAAAGCGGTTGCACATTCCATTGGCGCAATCAATAACGCCAGTCTCGGTGCACTTCAGGCGGTCACCAACTCCGGGGCGGTGCTGGTGGTGCAGGGCGGCAATGCGGCCACATCAAGCCCCACCGGTGACGCTACCAAGGTCCCGGCGCTGGGCGGCCGCGGAATCATCGCGGTGGGTTTGTTTGGTGGATCCATCTGGAGCGCCAGCGCCCGTGCCGGCAGTCTCAAGGATTATGTGCTTGCCGCAGATGTTATTTCCCCTGCAATCACCAACGTGGGGACTTCGATGGCAACACCCAGAATTGCCGCGGTGGCAGGCAAAGTAGCAGAAACTCACGCCTTCCTCTCGCCAAACCAGGTTGTTCAGATTCTTTTTGAAAGCGCCACCGATCTGGGTGCTCCGGGAGTTGATGCGGTCTATGGCCATGGTGAAGTCAATCTCAATGCGGCGTTATCGGCAGTAGGCGCGGGGGAAATTCCAGTGACAGACGGCGGTGACACCTCCGGTGGTGGGGGCGGTGGTGGCGGGGGCGGTTCTGGTGTTGCCATAGCAGCACTGGCCGTCGGTGGCGCAGTGGCCTACACAATGTTCAACAAAAAAGAGGATCTTAAAAAAACCATCTTCGTCGACAAATTCGGCCGCGCTTTTAATATTGACCTGGCGGATCGGGCCACCACCCGCAGTAATACACCTCTGCTTGGGTTATTTAATGGTCGGCAAAACCCTATCAGCATGGTGCGAATTCCTGGCAGCGGCCTCGGCCAGACCGTTGCATTTATTAATGACCCTTTTCCAGCAGAAGTGTTTAATCTGGAGCAGGCCGCAGATGAAACGCGGCACATCAGTGTAAAACATCAGTTCAACGGCGTTGATACCGAATATACAATGGGCCTTAATGCTGACCTGTCCAGCGATTTTGGTGCACTGTCCCTGGCCCGCAATGAGTCGTCTTCCATGCACCAGGGGCGCTTCCTTTATAACGACGTTTTTACCACGCCGATTCTGGGCTACTCGTCCCAGGGCTCTACCTTTAGATTTGGATGGAATAACGACCTGAGCAGCCATCGATTAGGGGTCGCTGTTATCGATGATCAGGAAGAAAACGGGCTGCAGAGCAACAGCATCCTGTATGAGAACACCATGGAAAAGGATGCTTTCAAACTCGGTTTCCAGATGGGTGCCCTGGTCGAAGACGGTAACCTGTTCGGCGGTTCTTCCAATGGCGCTTTCAGTGCAGATCAGACCAGCACCTACTATCTTGGCCTCAATGGCGCGTTGAAATTAAGCGGCGATATTTCCCTTATCGGTGGTTATTTTCAGGGCCTCAGTAAGGTGGATGAGTCTGCACAGAGCCTGGTTGACCAGTTTTCTGATATTCGCACCGAAGGTTATGGTGTCGGTGTGCTGGTAGACAATGCGTTATCTCACCGCGGCAGTTTTGGCCTGTCTTATTCCAGCCCGATGCAAACCACCGATGGTAGTGCACGACTGACCCTGCCGACTTCGCAGAACCGGTTGACCGGGGCTATCGGTTTCGAGTCCAGCAACATCTCGTTTCAAGGCGCAGACCAGGAAAAGATTATTGAAGCCTATTACGGCTGGGAGCTTAGCCGGCAAAGCGACATATTTGCGCACTTCTCCCACACCAGAAATCCGGTAAGCAACCCGGACATGGAAAATGACAATACGTTTTATATCGGCTGGAAAAGAGCGTTCTAGCTACGTTCCGGCAGCGCTTCGGGGCTGCCGCCCGCCCGTAGTTCTGTCCCGTCTGCAGCGCCGGTAGTTCAGGGGTCTGCCGGTTTTAATAAAGCAGGTTTGTTTACGCCAGATAAAAACCGTTGCTGAAAAGCTGCAAAGGCGGAACTGTAAAAAGCGGCTTAGCAGTCATTCAAGCAAAACCATGCCCCGACCTGGGGCCGGGGGCATTGTTAGCCGAGGATGCTAACCGAGGGTCGGTCCGGCGAGGGCCAGTTTGCCGCCCTCTTCATTATCTTCATATTGACGGAAGTTCTCAATAAAAAGACCGGCCAGCTTTTTCGCTTTGCGGTCCCATTCTGAAGCGGACGGGTAAGTATTCCTGGGGTCAAGGATGTTGTCTTCTACACCGCCAAGGCTCGTGGGAATCGCCAGTTGGAAGTAAGGAATCGTTGTGGTCTCTGCGTTATCAATTGAGCCGTTCAGAATTGCATCAATAATGCCGCGGGTATCCTTGATGGAAATACGATTACCGCTGCCATTCCAGCCGGTGTTAACCAGATAGGCCTGTGCCCCTGCGGCTTCCATTCTTTTAACCAGCACTTCGGCATATTTGGTTGGATGAAGGCTCAGGAACGCCGCACCGAAACAGGCGGAGAATGTAGGCGTTGGTTCATTGATGCCACGCTCTGTGCCTGCCAGTTTGGCCGTGAACCCGGATAGAAAATGGTATTTGGTCTGTTCCGGCGTAAGAATTGAAACCGGTGGCAATACGCCGAATGCATCGGCGGAGAGAAAAATTACTTTTTTCGCATGGCCTGCTTTGGAAACCGGTTGAACAATGTTGTCGATATGATAGATGGGGTATGACACACGGGCGTTTTCAGTCTTCGAGCCATCCTCATAGTCAACACTGCCATCCTGCCGTACCACCACATTTTCAAGCAGGGCATCGCGACGAATGGCATTGTAAATATCGGGTTCAGCTTCGGCGCTCAGGCGAATGGTCTTGGCATAGCAGCCACCTTCGAAATTGAAGATACCGTCATCATCCCAGCCGTGTTCATCATCACCAATCAGCTTTCGCTTGGGGTCGGTAGAAAGTGTTGTTTTGCCTGTGCCGGAAAGGCCAAAGAAGATTGCCGTGTCACCGTCCTCACCGACATTAGCAGAACAATGCATGGACGCCATACCTTTGAGCGGTAACAGGTAGTTCATCATGGAGAACATGCCCTTTTTCATCTCTCCGCCATACCAGCTGCCGCCGATCAGCTGCATTTTTTCCGTGAGGTTAAAGGCAACAAAATTCTCGGAGTTGAGCCCCATCTCCTGCCACTCAGAATTACTGGTTTTAGAGCCGTTCAGTACGGTGAAATCGGGGACGAAGGTCTTCAGTTCTTCCTCAGTGGGCCGAATAAACATATTTTTGACGAAATGGGCCTGCCATGCCACCTGCATGACAAAACGAACACTTAATCGAGTATCCGGATTGGCGCCGCAATATGCGTCCACCACAAACAAGCGACTGTTTGATAGCTGTTTGATGACGCAGTCTTTCAGTTTGGCCCAGTTGTCCTCGGACAGGGGCTTGTTGTCATTCTTGCCCTGATCAGACCACCAGAATGTATCCCGGGTGCTATCGTCACGCACAATATATTTATCTTTTGGAGAACGGCCGGTAAAAACTCCGGTATCCACTGCTACAGACCCACTGGTAGAAATAATGCCCTTCTCAAAGCCATTCAGGCCAGGTCGGGTTTCTTCTTCAAACAGGGTGTCGTAACTGGGATTATGGAGAATTTCACTGGCCCCGGTAATACCGCATGAGGTCAGGTCAATTGTTTGTGTCATTAGATTATTAAGAATCTGGTATAGAAAGGATAAGTTAAAATTATGATTCAAGTGTATTCGTTTTTACATTTATGCCGCAAGCGGAACCATTGGTAAAAAGTATTAGTTAGACTTATGGACTGATCGGCGGCCGATTTCCTTGACCAGCGGCCTTGTCTAAAACGAGCTTGGGCGGTACATTCCCGCTTCCCTGATTTGATCTTATTGTTAAAACTATGGCCGAATGTCCCGTATGTGGTGCTGAACTGACTCTTTCAGATGACCTTGTGAAAGGCGAGCTGCTGGAGTGCGATGATTGTGGTACCGAACTCGAAGTTACCAACCTCGAGCCGATAACAGTAGAAGAAGCGCCTGAAGCCGAAGAAGACTGGGGCCAATAAGGTGCTGCTGGTTCCTGTTATATTGACTCTAATCTGATGGCCACTACCCGCGTAGGCTTTCTCCACTCCCTTGTGCGCAAGGAAGAGAAACTGCTGATTACTGAGTTCAACAAGCGTCCAAATGTTGAAATGGTCATGCTGGACGACCGCGCGCTGCAGTTTGACCTCAGCAGCCGTCCCCAGGTCGACGTCATTGTCGAGCGCAGTATCAATCATTCACGTGCGCTGCACGCACTTCGGCTTTACGAAAGCCTTGGCATACCTTGCGTTAACCGTTATCAGGTTTCATTGACCTGCGGCGACAAAATTTTGACCGCGGTTGCACTCAAGGAAGCAGACGTGGCACAGCCCGATCTGCGGGTTACCTTTACCGAAAGCTCAGCATTGCAGGCAATTGAGGAGATGGGTTATCCCGTGGTTCTGAAGCCTGCAGTGGGTTCCTGGGGCCGGCTGTTGTCAAAAATCAATGATCGTGATGCCGCTGAAACGGTACTGGAGCATAAAACAGTCCTGGGCAGCTACCACCACTCCATTTTCTTCATTCAGAAATATATCGCGAAGAAAGGCCGGGATATTCGCGCCTTCGTCGTCGGCGACCAATGTATCGCCGCGATATATCGTAGTTCCGACCACTGGATTACCAATACAGCCCGCGGCGCGACCGCCAGCAATTGCCCGGTCAGCAATGAACTTGCTGAAATCAGTCTGGCAGCCGCTGAAGCCGTTGGCGGCGGGGTGGTCGCCATCGACCTGTTCGAAAGTGACCAGGGTTTGCTGGTAAATGAAGTGAACTACACGATGGAGTTTCGTAACAGCATCGATACCACTGGCGTTAATATCCCTGACAAGGTGATTGACTACGTTCTATCCCAGGCCAGGTGCTGACCTGTGATTAAAGTCTCTATCGTTGGCGGCAGCGGCTACGGCGGCGGCGAGCTGGTGCGGCTGTTACTTTCTCACCCTGGCGTTACGATCAACCAGGTAACGTCAGAACGATTTGCCACCAAACCCGTGGCCCGCCTGCACCCCAACCTGCGTGGTGCGACCACTCTGAAGTTCTGCAACATAGACCAGCTGGAGTCCTGCGATCTGTTGTTTCTATGCCTGCCCCATGGCCATGCCATGGGCCGGCTGGCCCACTTCCAGTCCCTTGCCCCCCGCCTGATTGACCTGAGTGGTGACTTTCGTCTCGACGACCCGGCTGCCTTTGAGAAATGGTATGGCGAACCCCATGCCTGCCCGCAAAACCTTGGAAAGTTTATTTATGGCATCCCGGAAGTAAACCGAACCCAGCTCAAAGACGCCAATCTTGTCACCGGAGCGGGCTGCAATGCCACCGCAACTATTCTCGCATTACTCCCTCTTTATAACGCAGGCCTGGTGGATCAGGCGGTGGTTGAAGTCAAAGCAGGCTCCAGCGAAGGCGGCAACAGCGTCAGCGAAGCCAGCCACCATCCCGAACGCAGTGGTTCGGTGCGATCCTACAAGCCCACGGGTCACCGCCATGTCGCAGAGATGCTGATGGTGCTGGGAGCCAATGCCAATATTTCATTTTCCGCGACTTCAATCGAAATGGTGCGTGGCATCCTTGCCACCAGTCATGTGTTTCTCAATCAATCCCTTGATGAGAAGGCAATATGGAAGATTTACCGCGAAGCCTATGGTGCTGAGCGCTTTATTCGTATCGTCAAAGAGCGTAGCGGCATCTATCGTTATCCGGAACCTAAACTGCTATCCGGTACCAACTTCTGCGATATCGGCTTCGAAATCGATCCTCACAGCAACCGGCTGGTAGTGATCAGCGCAATCGATAATTTAATGAAGGGGGCCGCAGGCCAGGCGGTACAGGCATTTAACCTGATGCACGGTCTTGCCGAAGATACTGCGCTCGGATTTACCGGGCTGCACCCGATTTAATCGAGCGCTGCTGCCGTGTGTCGACTGCTGCTGGTTCAAAACGCCAAGGGAATTGACCCCAATCCGTTTTTGAAAAGCTTCCGCAGGATTTGTCAGAATAGCCGCGAGTACCAGGGACATGGCTGGGGCTGTGCCTGGCTGGACGCCGACTCAAGCTGGCAGTTTTACCACCAGATCGCACCCATCTGGCAGGATAAAAAAAGTGACTTTGCCGATACCACGTTATTCCTGGTGCATGCGCGCAGCGCTTTTCGCGATGAAGGAATCAAGGTGGAGAACAATATGCCGTTCAGCGATGGTAAATCTGTTTTTCTGTTTAATGGTGAGTTACAGGGTGTGCGCATAAAAGCGGATGGCCGTATCGGCGCGGAGAAAATCTATAACTTTATTAAACGCTTCGATAAGGGTGACCTGGCGGCGGCTACCCGCAAAGGTGTTGAAATTATCGATAAACGAACCCGCTACGTTCGGGCGATGAATTTTTTTCTGGCCGAACCCGCTGCAGTGCAGCTATGCAGCTGGTTTGGTGAAGATCCCGCTTACTTCCAGATGCACAGTGCCAGCCGCGATAACACCCGGGTGATCTGCTCTGAACCATTGGCGGAGTTTGCCGAAGTGTGGGATACAATTCCCAACCATACAGTCCAGACCCTGACTATTTCGTGATTATTTTAAAAATCGGTGGTGGTGAAGCGCTAAACCTGCAAGGTGTGATCGCTGATCTCACGCATATCGACCAGCCTGTCATTATTATCCACGGCGCCAACGCATTGCGAGACCGGGTAGCCGCCAGCATGGGATTGGAAAAACAGGTAATCACTTCGGCCAGCGGTTATCAGAGTGTATTCTCTGATGAATCTGCACTGGATGCTATTCTGATGGCCTACAGCGGGCTTCGAAACAAACGGCTGGTGGAAATGTGCCAGCAGCAAGGAATCAATGCGGTTGGATTAACCGGTATAGACGGGCGCCTGGTTCAGGGCCAGCGCAATCGTGGCATACGTGTCATTGAGCACGGCAAAAAAATGCTGAAGCGCGACTTTTCAGGTAAACCGAAGACCATCAATACTGAATTGCTCAACCTGCTCCTTAACAATGATTACACCCCGGTATTGACCATTCCGATTTGCGACGAACAAGGCTTCGCCATCAATTCGGAAAATGACGATATTGTGTGTGAGCTGCAGAAGGCGACGGATGCAGAGACGGTGATCCAGCTGATCGAGGCGCCTGGCTTTATGGGTGATGTGAATGATTCTGAATCCATGCTGCCTCGCTTGAGCCGGTCCGAGCTTTCGGTCAGGGAGCAACAGGTAGAAGGCAGGATGAAACGTAAAATGCATGCGCTGAATAAACTGGCCCATGGCTCGGTCAGGGAAATTATTATTGCCGATGGCCGGGTTGAAAACCCGGTGCTGGGTGCGCTGGATGGCGGGGGTACCTGGATTGTATAACGCTGACCCGGGTTTGTTTGCAGTTAAGCGGCAAGGGTTGTTATTTGCTTCACCGGTCTGCCGGCTGGGCTTCGGAGGGTCGAAATGAGTGAATCCATAGAGCTGGAGAAGGCCTTCGCCTTCGAGGTTTATCCTAAACGCGAACTGGTGGTCGTACGGGGTGAGGGAGCCACTCTGTGGGACGACCAGGGAAACGAGTACATAGATTGTACGGCCGGAATCGGGGTGGCTAATGTAGGGCATTCAAACCCGGATGTTGTGCAGGCAATTCATCAACAGGCACAGCGGCTGATTACCTGTCCCGGTATTTTTTATAATGACACTCGAGCCGCGCTGATGCAGAAGCTGGTACAGATTGCGCCGCACAATCTGACCCGGGCCTTTCTATGTAATTCAGGGACTGAAGCGATGGAGGCGGCGATCAAGTTTGCCCGACTGACCACCGGCAAGAACGGTTTCATCAGCGCAATGCGCGGATTCCATGGCCGTTCAATGGGTGCCCTCAGTGCGACATTTAAATATCGCGACGAATTTGAGCCGCTTATTCCAGGCCATGGCTTTGTGCCCTATAACAATATTGAAAAGCTTGAAGCCGCAGTGACGGGAGAAACCGCGGCGATCATTATCGAACTGGTCCAGGGTGAGGGCGGTGTACGTCCAGCGGACCCGGAATATCTCCGACAGGTCCGCGCGTTGTGTGACCACCACGGGGTGTTGTTAATTGCTGATGAGATACAAACAGGATTTGGTCGCACCGGTAAAATGTTTGCCAGCCAGACCTATGATATTGCGCCAGACATAATGACACTGGCAAAGGGCATTGCTGGTGGGGTTCCTATGGGCGCCACACTTTGCAGTGAACATATCGCTTCAGCAGCAGGCAAACATGGCTCTACATTCGGTGGCAATCCGCTGGCCTGTGCCGCCGCCCTGGCAACCATTGACTATCTGATTGATCACGAGCTGGCGCAACGGGCCGACTCTCTTGGCACCGCCTTTGTTGAAAGGTTGAACCATAATCGCCCGGCACTCATACGTGACGTACGCCAGCTTGGCCTGATGATTGGCATCGAGCTGAAGACCAAGAGCCGCCCCTACCTGGAGAAGCTGATGCAGCATGGTGTATTGGCCCTGCCCGCAGGCCCCACCGTTATCCGTCTGTTACCACCCCTGGTGATTGAAGAAAGTAAATTAATGTCGGCCTGTGATACGCTGATTACCATACTCGACCAGGATCTTTAAAATTGAACAAGCCCCTGAAAATCCAGCAATCCATGGCCGACCAGGGTAACTCGGCCCTGGTTCAGTATATGGACCTGGTAGTTGGCCAGCGTGGTTTATTCAAGCTTTTTGTTTATGAGCTGGTGGTGATGGTGGCGCAGAAAAGAGCCGGTGCCCTCGGATTGTTATTAAGAAAAAAAATGTACCCCTGGGTACTGGGCAAGGTTGGGCGCAACGTTACCTTTGGCAGTAACGTAGTGATTCGCCATCCCCATAAGATTCGCATTGGCGACGGCGTGGTAGTAGACGAAAACGTATTGCTTGACGCCAAAGGAGACAGCAACCAGGGCATAGATATCGGTGCAGGCAGCTATATTGGCCGCAACAGCATCATCAGTTGTAAAAATGGAGATATAGCCCTTGGTGAAAATGCCAATGTGGGCTGGAACTGCACCATCGCTGCCACCAGTAAAATCACCATTGGTCGCGATAATATTATTGCCGCTTACAGCTACATCATTGGTGGCGGCAACTACCAATTCGACAATATCGACGTTCCAATGTGTCAGGCATACGACCATCAGGGCAAAGGTGGTGTAGAACTCAGGGACGACGTCTGGATCGGCTCTCACGTTGCCGTACTGGACGGGGTCACCATTGAATCCGGATGCGTGGTAGCGTCGGGCTCCACCGTCACCAAAAACCTGCCGGCCATGTCCATCAGCCTCGGCTCCCCCGCCAAACCCCTGCGCCAGAGAAAAGTTAAGCCGACTACCTGACCTGTTTTTTGGCCGGCGCTGGTGCTGGATGGGCGCAGACAAAAATTCAAAATGTTGCTGGCAACACGCTTGTGGACAGCAAGCCGATACGCTGGCATTGCTACTGCCGGAAGCACAAGACGATAAACAGCGGAAAAATACCGTGTCAGTCAACGGGCTTCGAATCGGCTGCCGAATGCTATAATCCGCCGCCAATTAATATCCTGCTGCCGATATGAGTTTCAAATCCGTCGTTGAAGACCTGCTGCGCCACTATCCACCGCTGTTTCGGCTGGCATCCAGGGTCTATCATAAAATGCATGGGTCGTTTCGAACCCTGAGTCCGGGGGCCCCGGGCGCTATTCGCAAAGGCTTTGAGCTGGTGCTGGAGCGGGATGGTGCAGTGCGGGGAGACTATTACGAGTTTGGCCTGTTTCGCGGCTATACATTCCTCCAGGCGTGGAACCACAGCAAGGAACTGGGGCTGACAGAAGTCAATTTTCATGGTTTTGATTCTTTTGAAGGGCTGCCTCCAGCGGAAGGTATCGACCAGGCTGATGGGCGGTTTTTCGAGGGGCAATTTGCCTGCTCCCGCGAGGAAGTAGAGAAAAATCTGGCTGGTGAAGGGGTCGACCTTAAAAAGGTTAATCTGGTCCAGGGCTACTACGAAGATTCGCTTACAGAACAACTGCGCGGGCAGCATCAGTTTCAACCGGCGTCGGTTGTGCTGCTGGACTGCGACTATTATTCCTCAACTGTTACCGCACTGAAATGGATGGAGCCCTATATCCAGGTCGGCACTGTACTTTTGTTTGACGACTGGTTCTCCTATGGAGACAGTAATGAGCTGGGACAGCAGAAAGCCTTCCAGGAGTTCCTTGAACGACACCCGCAGTATCATGCAGAAGACCTCTGGGAGTTTGAAAATCATGGAAAGGGTTTCGTTTTAACAGCAGCGAAGTAAACCGGTCGATCTGTTTTGTCGATGGATTTATCGGATCGGTTCTACTATCATTCGTTTGTCTCAACGGGGTGCGCGAGCTGAGAGGCCCAAACGGCCGACCCGTCGAACCTGATCCAGATCATACTGGCGGAGGGATTGAGGACTAAACAACTGATGACTTTGCTGATGGCGCTGTCAGTTGGCTCACCACTCCGCACTGGTTAACATTTTTGAGGATATAACCGTGCGAAAGATACTTCTTGCTTTACTCTTTTTCAGCCTGCCTGGGTTCGGCTTCGCCCAGGACAAGCCTGCTTTGACTGTATATACCTACGATTCATTCGCTTCTGAGTGGGGCCCCGGACCCAAGGTTGAACAAGCCTTCGAAGCACAATGCGAATGCGACCTTGTGTTTGTATCAGTAGATAGTTCTACTGGCATCCTCAGCCGGGTGCAGCTGGAAGGTGAGTCTTCTCCGGCCGATGTGGTACTGGGACTCGATAACAGTCTGGTGATCGAAGCGCAGAATACCGGCTTGATCGCCGAACATTCAGTAGACATGAGTAAGTTTGATCTGCCCCTTGGCTGGGACAATCAGAACTTTCTACCGTTTGATTTTGGCTTCTTCGCTTTTATTTATGATAGCTCCAGACTACAGAACCCTCCTTCCAGCTTTGAACAACTGCTCGATGCAGAAGACTCTTTAAAAATTGTTATCCAGGATCCCCGTTCCAGTACTACTGGCCTGGGGTTGATGCTCTGGGTAAAGTCCTTGTATGGTGAAGATGCACCAGCAATATGGACCAGGCTTGCACCCAAAGTCCTCACCGTGACCAAAGGCTGGTCAGAGGCCTATGGCATGTTCCTTGATGGTGAAGCCGATATGGTACTTAGCTACACCACCTCACCCGCCTACCACATGATTGTGGAGCAGGAATCAAAATATCAAGCTGCCGCGTTTAAAGAAGGCCACGGAATGCAGGTAGAGGTTGCCGCAGTGCTGAAAAACGCGCCGAATGCCGAGCTGGCCCAGCA
>Ga0055584_100001163_pt1 | contig 25836 bp, 16 predicted proteins | sample OSDHelmetaG_FD_58716 | JGI IMG/M metagenome (GOLD analysis project Ga0055584, IMG submission 58716) | Pelagic marine sediment microbial communities from the LTER site Helgoland, North Sea, for post-phytoplankton bloom and carbon turnover... | ecosystem: Environmental > Aquatic > Marine >...
TCATGCACCAGGACGTGACGGAGTTCATCCACGTCCCCGGCCGCCTCGACGCGGTCCTGCACTTCGCCTCCCCGGCGAGCCCCATCGACTACCTCGAGCTGCCGATCCAGACCCTCAAGGTGGGCTCCCTGGGGACCCACAAGGCCCTGGGCCTGGCCCGGGAGAAGGGCGCGCGCTTCCTGCTCGCGTCCACCTCGGAGTGCTACGGCGACCCGGAGGAGCATCCCCAGAAGGAGTCCTACTGGGGCAACGTCAACCCGGTGGGGCCCAGGGGGGTCTACGACGAGGCCAAGCGCTTCGCCGAGGCCATGACCATGGCCTACCACCGCTATCACGGGGTCGAGACGCGCATCATCCGCATCTTCAACACGTACGGCCCGCGCATGCGCCTCAACGACGGCCGCGCGCTCCCGGCGTTCATGTCCCAGGCCCTGGAGGGCCGGCCGATCACCGTCTTCGGAGACGGCTCTCAGACGCGCTCCTTCTGCTTCGTGGACGACCTCGTGGAGGGCATCTGGCGCCTCTTGAATTCCGACGAGCCCGAGCCGACGAACATCGGGAACCCGGCGGAGATGACCATCCTTGAGTTCGCCAAGAAGGTCGTCGAGCTCACGGGCTCGGCCTCCGAGATCTCCTTCCGCGACCTCCCCGAGGATGACCCGAAGGTCCGCCAGCCGGACATCACCAAGGCCAGGACGATCCTGGGCTGGGAGCCGACGGTGGACCTTGATACCGGCCTCCGCCGAACCCTGGACTACTTCCGAACCAAGGTCGAGGCCTCCGCGCCAGCGCCCGGGGCCTGAGACCCAAGGCCTGCCATGTGTGGAATCGTAGGAGCCTCCGTCGCGAGCGGGGACGTGGTGCCGGGCCTCGTGAAGGGGCTCTCGGTGCTGGAGTACCGGGGCTATGACAGCGCCGGGATCGCCGCGGTGGTGGACGGGGAGCTCCGCGTGCGCAAGCGCCGCGGCCGGCTCTCCAACCTGGAGGAGGCCCTGGAGGACGGGGCCCTGGTCGGCGGGGTCGCCGGGATCGGGCACACCCGCTGGGCCACCCACGGGGTGCCCAGCGACGTGAACTCCCACCCGCACACGGGCGCCTCGGGCCGGGTGGCGGTGGTGCACAACGGGATCATCGAGAACTACGCGCTGCTCAAGCGGGAGCTCCTCGAGCGCGGGGAGTCCTTCCTCTCGGAGACCGACACCGAGGTGCTCGCGCGCCTCATCGACCAGACCTGGGCCGACGAAGGCACGGACCGGGCCGCGCTCATGCGTGCCATGCGTCGAGCCTTGGGTAAGGTCTCCGGCTACTACGCCATCGCCGTGCTGGCGAGCACGGACGACGGGACCTGCCTCCTCGCCATGCGCCAGGGCCCCCCCCTGGTGGTGGGGACCACCGAGGAGGGGGGCTTCCTCTCCTCCGACGTGCTCGGGCTGATCCCGCACACCCGCCAGGTCGTGTACCTCGAGGACGGTGACCTCGCGCAGCTCGAGCCGGGTCGCCTCACGGTCACCGACGCCGCCGGCGAGGCGGTGGAGCGGCCCGTGCGGGAGGTGGAGTGGGACCCCTCCGATTCAGGGAAGGGTGGGTACCCCCACTTCATGCTCAAGGAGATTCACGAGCAGCCCGAGGTGATCGAGCGCACCTGCGTGGACCGCATCGACCTCGCGGTCGGTGACGTGCGCTTCGAGGGCGGCGCCTTCGACGACGCCTTCTGCAGCTCCATCGAGCGCATCCAGATCCTGGGCTGCGGGACCGCGCTCCACGCCGGCCAGATCGCCCGCTACCTGATCGAGGGGCTCGCCGGGCTCCCGGTGGAGTTCGACTTCGCCTCCGAGTTCCGCTATCGCTCGCCCCGGGTCGCTCCCGGGACCGTGGCCCTGGCCATCACCCAGTCGGGTGAGACCGCCGACACCCTGGGGGCCACCCGGCTCGCGAGGGACCTGGGCGCGAGGGTGGCCTCCATCTGCAACGTGGCGGGGTCCTCCCAGGTCCGGGAGTCCGAGGCCACGATCCTCACCCACGCGGGCCCCGAGATCGGGGTCGCCAGCACCAAGGCCTTCACGGCGCAGCTCACCGCGGCCGTGCTCCTCGCCGTGCGGATCGCCCGCAGCCGCGGGACCATGTCCGCCGACGAGGGCCGCGCGTTGCTCACCGAGCTCTCCGAGCTGCGACCGAAGGTCGAGTCCTTGCTCACGGCCGAGTCGGTCGCGCGGACCCGCGACGCGGCGAGGACCCACGCCGGCGCCCGCGGCTTCCTGTTCCTCGGCCGCGGCGTGAACTTCCCGGTGGCCCTCGAGGGGGCGCTCAAGCTCAAGGAGATCGCCTACGTTCACGCCGAGGGTTATGCGGCGGGGGAGATGAAGCACGGTCCCATCGCCCTCATCGACCCCGGCATGGCCGTGCTGGTGATCAACGCGGAGGGCCAGGTGGCGGAGAAGACCCGCTCGAACATCGAGCAGGTCAAGGCGCGCGGCGGCGTCACCGTCAGCGTGGGCTCCGACGGCGCGAGCCACGCCATCGCCGACTCCTACGTGCCCGTGCCGCGCTCCTCCGAGTGGCTCTCGCCGATCCTGAACACCATCCCCCTCCAGCTCATCTCGTACCACATCGCCGAGATCCACGGCTGCGACATCGACAAGCCACGCAACCTCGCCAAGAGCGTGACGGTCGAGTGACGCGAGCGCCGTCCTTCGACTCGGCCAAGACCACCCCTCCCTCTCTCCCCATGAAGATCCTCGTCACCGGCGGCGCCGGCTTCATCGGCTCGCACCTCGTGGAAGCGCTCGTGAAGCGCGGGGATGAGGTCGTGATCCTCGACTCCCTCAACGACTTCTACGACCCCGCCATCAAGCGGGGCAACCTCTCGAGCATCGAGCGCACCGCGGGGGCGGCCATGGGGGAGGGCCCCGTGGAATTCGTCGAGGGGGACATCCGTGACGAGGCGCTGGTGGGCCGGCTCTTCGAGCGTGACTTCGACGCCGTGGTGCACCTCGCGGCCATGGCGGGGGTGCGCCCCTCCCTCGAGGATCCGCTTCACTATCAGGACGTCAACCTCCGGGGCACCATGGTGCTCCTCGAGGAGCTCCGCAAGCGTCCCCAGACCCGCTTCGTGTTTGCCTCCTCGTCGTCCGTCTACGGCGGCAACACGGACGTCCCCTTCAAGGAATCCGCCGACGTGCCCCGGCCGGTCTCTCCCTACGCGGCGACCAAGCGATCGGGCGAGCTGCTCTGCTACACGCACCACCACCTGTACGGGATCCCGACCACCTGCTTGCGCTTCTTCACGGTCTTCGGGCCCCGCCAGCGCCCCGAGATGGCGATCCACAAGTTCGTGCGCATGACCCTGGAGGGCGAGCCGCTCCCCTTCTTCGGGGACGGGAGCACGCGACGGGACTACACCTACGTGGACGACATCGTGGACGGCGTGGTGCGGTCCATCGACCGCTGCGAGGGCTACGAGATCTACAACCTCGGCGAGTCCGAGACGACCTCCCTCTCCGAGCTCGTGGCGATGATCGGGGAGGCCTGCGGCGTGGAGCCCATCCTGGACCGCCGCCCCATGCAGCCCGGTGATGTGCTGATCACCTACGCGGACACGTCCAAGGCTCGAAAGGAACTCGGATATGCGCCGAGCACCAAGGTCGCCGAGGGGCTCAAGCGCTTCGTAGCCTGGTACAGGGAAAACGCCATGCCTCCGGGCGGGTCGAGCGCCTCGATCTGAGGCTCACCAAGTTGGCCACCCAGGGGACTCAGGACGGTATCGTTCCAGCGCCGGTCGGCCTGTTGACGACCTCCCTTCCATGACCCGCGCCGGCCCCTCTCGGACCACGTTCTCCCACTCTCCGCCTGGCGATCTCGACCCCACCGATCCCGCGCGATCCCCTCTGTCCCACCCGTGAAAGGCGCCCTCCTCGCAGGCGGCCCTGGACCGCGGCTCTCCCCGCGGCCCATGACCCTCCACCAGCATCTGATGTCGGTCGATGACCGGCCGATGACCCGCGGGCTCCGCGGCGCCACCAAGATGGGCTGAGGCCCTCCCCTCGGCCCACGGGGCCGGATGGAACACCTGATCCATGGCAGACAACGTCAACACCAGCGCAGCGGCGCCTGAGACGAGCGCGCGACCCAGACGGGTGCTCGTGACCGGGGGCGCAGGCATGCTCGGGAGCCAGGTGCTCCTCGCGGTCCCCGACGACATCGAGGCGCTCGGGACCGACATGCGCGAGGCGCCCGGAGTGGACGTCCCCGGGGTCGACCTCACGGACGCCGAGCAGGTGGACGCCCTCTTCGCCCAGCTGGCTCCCATCGACGGTGTCATCCATACGGCGGCCTACACGGCGGTGGACCGCGCCGAGGAGGAGCCCGAGCTCGCGGCCGCCATCAACGGCGACGCGTGCGGCGTCCTCGCTCGCGCCGCAGCGGCGGCCGGGATCCCCATGGTGCTTGTCAGCACCGACTTCGTCTTCGACGGGGACGCCTCGACGCCCTACACGGAGGACGCGGCCACGAGCCCGCAGTCGGTGTACGGGGCGACGAAGCTGGACGGCGAGGCCCAGGCCCTGGGGGCCCACCCCGAGGGCGCCAAGGTGGTGCGCACCCAGTGGCTCTACGGGCCGCGGGGGAGCCACTTCCCGCACACGATGCAGCGGCTCGCCAAGGAGCGCGACCGGCTCAAGGTGGTGAGTGATCAGGTGGGTTCACCGACCTCGACCCTCGAGTTGGCGCCCGCCCTGTGGGACGTGCTGATCTCCGGCGAGCCGGGCGTCTGGCACGCCGCCTGCGACGGGGCATGCTCCTGGTTCGACCTCGCCGTGGCGACCATCGACGCCAGCGAGATCGAGGGAGTCGAGGTGGAGCCCTGCACCACCGACGAATTCCCGCGTCCCGCGGCCCGGCCCGCATACAGCGTCCTCGACTGCTCCAAGCTGGAGCGCCTTCGGGGCAAGCCCATGGCGGCCTGGAAGGACGCCCTCCTCACCTACCTGGGAACTGAATCCTCATGACACGCACCGTTCTTGTCACCGGCGGAGCCGGGTTCATCGGCAGCAACTTCGTCCAGATGCTCCGGGAGGATCGGCCCGACTGGCGCGTCATCAACATGGACGCGCTCACCTACGCCGGCAACCTTGAGAACCTCACGGGCGTCGAGGCGGACGCGGAGTACACCTTCGTGCACGGGGACATCACCAGCGCGGACGACGTGGCCATGGCCTTTGCGGCCGGTGGCGAGAGCGGCGTGAGCGACGTGGTGCACTTCGCCGCGGAGAGTCACGTGGATCGTTCCATCGCGAGCGGTCTCCCCTTTGTGAAGTCGAACGTGATGGGGACCCAGATCCTGCTGGACGCCGCGCGCGAGCGGAGCGTGGAGCGGTTCGTTCACGTGTCGACCGACGAGGTCTACGGCTCCCTCGGGAAGACGGGCTTCTTCACCGAGGAGACCCCGCTGTCGCCGAACTCTCCCTATTCCGCGAGCAAGGCGGGCAGCGACATGCTCGTGCGCGCGGCGCACGAGACCCACGGCTTTCCGGCCCTCATCACGCGCTGCTCGAACAACTACGGGCCGTACCAGTTCCCGGAGAAGCTGATCCCGCTGATGATCGCGAACGCGCGCGAGGACAAGGCGCTTCCTGTCTACGGCGACGGCATGCAGATCCGGGACTGGCTCTACGTCCGTGATCACTGCGAGGCCATCCTCGCCGTGCAGGAGCGAGGTCAGGTGGGGGACGTGTACAACATCGGCGGGCACAACGAGTACCCCAACATCGACATCGTTCGGGCCATCCTCGGGCACCTTGGCAAGCCCGAGTCCTTGATCGAGTACGTCACCGACCGCCTCGGCCACGACCGCCGGTACGCCATCGATGCTCGCAAGATCGACGAGACCCTGGGTTGGAAGCCCCGGTATACCTTCGAAGAGGCGCTCCCCATGACCCTGCAGTGGTACCTGGACAACGACGCCTGGCTCCAGAACGTCCGCTCTGGGAGCTACCGCGACTACTACGCGGCGCAGTACGGAGCCTGACCCAGTGACGCTGTGGGCCCGGCCTCGCCGCTTCCCTGACTATCACAATGGGTCACGGCCCCGCGCGGATAGACTGGAACGCTGGCCCCGTGCGGAGGACACCGACCGGTCCCGTTTCGGATCAACCCGCCCCCCCTCGCCGGTCGATGGAACAAAAAGAACCCCGGCCCTCCCGATCCCAGGCCAACCTCTCGGACCTGGCTGACAGATGCGATTCCTGACCCCAAGCTCCCACCACGCGGCCTCGCCGCTGTTGCTCCTGATTGCGCTCCTCGCGTGTGGGCTCGCGGCGTGCCATTCGGCGCCCAGCAAGCGCACCCTGCAATACATGAACCAGGAGGGCTTCGGTCGGCGCTACAGCGGCAACGCGCTGGAGGAGAACTACCTCACCATCGGGGACCAGGTGCAGATCGCGGACATCGCGCACCCCGAGCTCAGCCTTGGCACCACGGTGGACATCGATGGGACGATCCTGCTCCCCGAGGTGGGGCGGATCCACGTCGCCGGCTACACCCGCTCCGACCTTGAGGCCGTCCTCGCCGAGCGATACTCGCCGTACTACGAGACGCCCACCGAGATCGTGGTGGACATCACCACGTCGAGCAAGGTGTTCTGGGTCCTGGGCGAGGTGCGGAACGGAGGCGAGTTCGAATTCCTCGGCAACGAGACGGTGATCGACGCCGTGGTCGACGCCCAGCCAAACCGTGACTCGGCCAACCTGGGGCGAATCATGCTGATCCGCGCCGACCCGCAGGACCCGCTGCGGCTCCCCGTGAACTACTGGGACATCACGCGCGGGGACTCCACGACCAACTACACGCTCGAGGAGAACGACATCATCTGGGTGCCGCCGACGGTCCTGGCAGAGCTCGGGTACTTCATCCGGCAGCTGCTCTATCCGTTCACGACGGTGGTCCAGGCCATCAGCTCGGCCTTCTTCGGCGCGAACCGTAACGGGCGCGGCGGCGCGGGCCGGAACGACCTCGGCGGGGACATCTTCAACTCCTGGGGATTCGGAGCCTTCTGATCCATGCCGATTGAAGTCGAAGCGGCGGGGCAGGTTGACGAGTTCATCCGGGTCCTCAAACGCCGGATCTTCTGGATCGTTGTGCCTCTTTGCGTCATCGGTTCGCTGGGCGCGTTCTACGCGGTCATTGTGCCGAAGAAGTACGTCGCCGACTGCAAGGTCATGATTCGCGACCTCGGGGACGACGCCGGTGAATTCGGGAGAAACACAGCGGAGACCGAGGGGCAGGTTGCCAAGGAGGAGCTGACCTCGATCGCGAGGATCTCGACGGTACTCGAGGGACTCAAGTGGCAGGAGTTCCTCGCCCTCAACGGGCCGGATAGGAGGGAGTTCATCGAGGAGAAGATTCTCCCGTCGCTCACGGTCAACGTGGCAAGCTCTGGGCGGAACTCAGCCCGTCGAACCGTCACCATCGCGTTCGCCCACACGGACCAGAACAAGGTGAAGGAATTCCTGATTGCTCTGAGGGACGCATGGACCAAGGAGGTTCTTGGCCGCGCAAAGTTACAGAAGGGGGAGAGGCTGGAGGAGGCCAAGAAACGTCTCGGCACGCTGGACGTCGAGCTGAACGGCCTCAGGGAGCAGATCGCCGAGATCCGCAGCGAGAATCAACTCCCGCCTGCGATCATGACGCCCCAGGGGCCCGTGACCAGTCAGCCCCTGGCCTACTCGGAGCGAGATAAGGCCCAGGTTCGGCTGGTCGAACTCACGGAGGAGATCAGCGAGGCTGAGGACCAGTTCAGGCTCAAGACCGCGGAGCGGGACAGCCTGCCGTCCGAGGACGCCGTGGAGTACGTGGACGACGATCCGTTGACCCTCGAGCTCAACGCCCTGGACGAGCAGATCGGTCGGGCGGAACTCGACATCGAGTCGAAGGGCTGGGCGCCCGGCCATAGCGAGCGGCGGAAAGCGGAACGGCTGGTTCAGAAGCTCAAGGTCAAGCGCGACCGCGTGCAAACGGAGCGCGATGAGAGTCTTTCCACCCGACTGGTCGTGCGTCCGAACTCGAGGCGCGTCGTGCTCACGGAGGAGCTCCGCTCTCTCGAGGCGCAGATCGGCGTCAAGACGCGGCGGAGAGAGGAGCTGGTAGATCGGCTCAACGAGTTGAAGCAGGAGACCGAGCGGCTGAACGGCGCGTTCCGGAATCTGGATCAGCTCACGGAGGATCTGCTGGTCGCCCAGACGAGCAAGTCAACGCTCTCCGCCCAGGTGGAGGGGCTCCAGGTCGAGGTGAACACTCTCGACAGTAGCCAAGGCGACCCCTTTGAGGTCACCCAGGAAGCGGATGTGCCGACCCGGCCCACCTCGCCGAACCCCTGGGCCATTGGCTTCGGCGCCATCGTCTTCGGGCTCGGGCTCGGGCTCGGGCTGGCGGTCCTGCTGGAGTACAGCAAGAACTGCTTTCGCTCTCCGCGGGAGCTGTCGCGAGTCATGCCTCACCCGGTTCTCGGCACAATCAACGCGATCAGGACCCGACGTGAACGCGCCCGAGCGTTCGTCTCAAGGGTGGCGTTGGGGGGGGGCTCCATCGGCTTTGTGGTGGCGGTGACCTTTGTCACCTGGGCGTGGGCCGCCGATCCGGGAGCCCTCAACGGTGAGGTCGTCAAGGCCATCGACAAGTTCCGCGAGCTACTGATGTGATGCTGGCAGCGGGCCGTTACTGGGTGAGGAGGTCGGTCTAAGGGGCCATGCGCGATCTCATCGTCGCACTCTTCGCTCTGGGCGCGATCCCAGTGGCGTTCAAGCGGCCCATGGCGGGCATGCTGGCCTTCTCGCTGTTCGCCTACATGCGGGTCCAGGACCTCGCGTGGGGCTTTGCGAAGGCCCAGCGCTGGTCCATGTTCCTGGCGGTGGCGATGGTCAGCGGTTTCTTCTTCCAGAGGGAGCGGCCGCGGCCGACCTGGAACTTCCGGACCGGGCTGATGGTGTTCATGCCCGTCTGGACCTTCATCGGGCTCTTCATCGCGGTCGGGACGGACGCCTTCCTCTACCCGCGCTTCATCGAGTTCGTGAAGATCATCTTCGTCGGGATCTTCACGACGATGGTGGTGCAGCGCCGGGAGCACCTACGGGCGCTGATGTGGGTGATCGGGATCTCGTTCGCCTTCTTCGGCATGAAGAATGGGGTCGGCGCCATCATGAGCGGCGGCGCGCCGATCATCCGCGGCCCGGGGGGCATGCTGCTGGACAACAACGACTTCGCCCTCGCCCTCGCCATGGGGATCCCGATCATCGTCGGGCTCGCGTCCTCGGAGGTGAACGGCTACTACCGCCGCTGGCTGAAGCTGTTCATCCCCTTCACCTACATCTCCATCTTCGCGACGCGCTCCCGCGGGGGCTTCCTCTCGAGCGTGCTCGCGACGTTCGTTCTGGTATGGCGTTCGAAGAACCGCTTCGCGGGGTTCTCGGTCATGGCGGCGTTCGCCCTTATCGGGCTGCTCGCGCTCCCGTCGAGCATGTTCGAGCGCCTGGGGACCCTCCAGAACGTGGAGGAGGATGGTTCTGCTCAGGGCCGGCTCAAGGCGTGGCGGATCGCCGGAGATATGATCCAGGACAACCCCGTCTTCGGCGTGGGGTTTGATCAGTTCCAGGCCAACTACCTCAACTACGGCGAGCGGGCGGGCACCAAGAGCGGCACCCGGGTCGTGCACAACGCCTACCTCCAGATCTGGTCTGAGGCGGGCACCCCCGTCTTCCTCAGCTATGTGCTGCTGCTGGTCCTCTCCGTCCTCGCCGTTCAGCGGGTGCGGCGCCGGGCAGCCAAGGTCTACGAGCGCAGCTGGATCCTCTCGTACTGCACGGCACTCGAGGGGGCTCTGGTGACCTTCATCTTCGGGAGCACCTTCCTGAATCGGGCCCAGTTCGACCTGATCTATCACTACTTCGCCATCGTCATCGCCTTTGAGGGCATCGCGGCGGCCGAGCTGGAGTCGCCGCGGGTGGTCGCGACCAAGGGGGCCTCGCGAGGCGAGGCCTTCGTGCGCGAGGAGCAATACGGCTTCGGTCGCCAGCCGGGCGCCAGGCGCGGATTCCGCACCGCAGGGAACGCCCCGCGGCAGATCGGCGGCGGGGCTGGCTTCGCGTCACGAGAGGAGTCCCTCTAGGGAGGCGCGGACTCATGTGCGGATTCACAGGGTTTGGGCTGCTGCCCGCGGGCGAGGCAGATCGCTTCGAGCTGGAGCACCGGGCGATGCTCGAGCGGATGAACGGGACCCTGGTGCACAGGGGCCCGGACGATGAGGGGTATTGCCTGCGGGCGCCCTTCGGGCTTGGCTTCCGCCGCCTCTCGATCATCGACGTCGCCGGTGGGCACCAACCCATCGAGGCGCCGAAGGGCGATCTCGCGGTGGTGGGGAACGGGGAGGTCTACAACTTCCAGTCTCTCCGCGAGGACCTGAAGGGGCGTGGAGCCGACTTCCAGTCGGGCTCTGACATCGAGACCATCCTTCATCTCTACCGGGAGCGCGTGCCCCCCGGCGGCGGGGACCCCGGTGACCTGCTGGAGATTCCGCGCGCTCTGGTGGGGATGTTCGCCTTCGCGGTCGCCGACTGGCGCGACCCGGACTGCCCCCGGATCTTGCTCGGCCGGGACCGGCTCGGGATCAAGCCGCTCTACTGGTGTGAGACCGCCGAGGGCCTGTTCTTCGGGAGCGAGGTGAAGTCGATCCTGGCGGCCGGAGTGACCGACCGCGAGATGCGGCGCGAGGCCCTCCTCGACTACCTCGTGCAGGGATACGTCGGCGGCCAGAACAGCGCCTGGGTCGGTATACAGCGCCTGCCCGCGGGGAGCGTCCTTTCCTGGAACCCCCGCGACGGGGTCCGGATCCAGCGCTACTGGGACCTGCCGACGGACGAGCTCCGCGACGCACCTCCGATCGAGGAGGTGCGAGAGTGGCTCGGCCGTGTGGTCGAGGATCGCCTCGTCGCAGAGGTGCCGCTCGGCGCCTTCCTCTCCGGAGGGATCGACTCCAACGCGGTCGCCCATGCGATGAAGAACGCCACGGGGGAGGCGCCGGTGCTCTGCACCGTCGGGTTCCAGGAGAAGTCCCACGACGAGCTCGGTCTCGCCAAGGAGACGGCCGCGGCGCTCGGGGCGGTCCATCACACCGAGATCCTCGAGCCCGATCCACGCGCGGCCATCGACGAGCTGCCGTGGTTCTACGATGAGCCCCTCGCGGACCCCTCGACCGTGCCCACCTGGCTCGTCTCCAAGGTGGCCCGCCAGCACGTCACCGTGGCGCTCTCCGGCGACGGCGGCGACGAGATCTTCGGGGGCTATCGACGCTACGTCCACGACGTGGCGGAGAACCGGATCCGGCGCGCGGTCGGCGGGGCCGGGCGGAGCGTCATGGGCGCCCTGGGGCGGGTGTACCCGAAGCTCGACTGGGCACCCCGGATGTTCCGGGCGAAGACGTTCCTCACGAACACCGCCGACGACCCGGCCCGCGCGTACTGGCGCAGCGTCTCCCACATGGAGCGGGACGCAGCCGCCGCGCTGCTCGCGCCCGACCTCCGCGAGGCGCTCGGGGATCACGATCCGTTTGACGCCTTCGAGGCCCACTACTCGCGGCCGGACATCCAGTGCCCCCTCTACCGCGCCCAGTACGCGGACTTCCACACCTGGCTGCCGGACCGGATCCTGGCGAAGGTCGATCGCGCCTCCATGGCGGTCTCCCTCGAGGTGCGTGTGCCGCTCCTCGACCACCGCTTCGTTGAGCGCTTCGCCCACTCTCCCGAGGCCTCCAAGGTGCGCGCGGGGCGCGGCAAGCATGTCCTCAGGGAGTCCTTGCGGGGCACGGTGGCGGGTGATGTGCTCGACGGAGCGAAGCGAGGCTTTGATACGCCGCTCGCTGGCTGGATTCGGGGGCCCCTGGCTGGGGCGACCCGCGACGCCATCGAGAGCCTCCCTGAGGACTGGTTCGATCGCGGCCGCTTGCGCAGCACGCTGGACGCCCACATGTCAGGCGGCGTGAACCATGACCGGTTGCTGTGGAGCCTGCTGGTGCTCGACGCCTGGCGACGCCGTCACGAGGTCTCGCGGATCGGAGCCTGAGCCCATGAGGATCGGCGTTCTGACGAGCCTCTACCCTTGCCCGGAGCGGCCCTTCGAGGGGATCTTCGCCGAGCGCAAGTGGCTTGGGCTGCTGGCGAGAGGACACCAGGTGACCCTCGTGCACCCGGTCCCCTGGGGGCCGCGCTGGGTGGCTCCCCTCCTCGGCGAGGGCCGCGCCTACCTCGCGCGTATCCCGAGGTTCGAGGACCGGGATGGAATCAAGGTCGCGCGGCCGCGCTTTCTTCACCTCCCCGGGCGGGCAGGGGGGAACGCGGCGCGCTTCGCGGCCGCTGGGGTGCGAGCGCTGACAGGGGACGGGCCGGCGGGGCCAGATGTTGTGGTCTGTGACTACGCCTGGCCGGCGGCCGCGGCGGTGGGGATGTTCCGACGCGCAGGGGTCCCGGTGCTGGTCAACGGTCGGGGGAGCGATGTGCTCCAGGTGCGAGACGTACAAGGCCTCGCGGAGCAGTTCGCAGGTGGCCTGGCTCATGCCGGTGGATACACGGCGGTGAGCCAGGACCTCCTCGACGCCATGGTCGAGCTCGGCGGCCCCAAGCCGATCCAGGCCCTTACCCCCAACGGCGTGGACGCCGTTCACTTTGCGCCCGGCTCCAGAGCCGAGGCGCGTGGGCGGCTGCAGCATGGGAGCCCGGGCCCCCTCGTGCTCTGCGTGGGGCACCTGATCGAGCGAAAGGACCCGCTGCTCGCGCTGCGAGCCTTCGCTGCCGGGGCCCCCGAAGGGGCGCGACTCATCTTCGTGGGGCGCGGTCCCCTCGCGGATGCGGTGCGAGAGGCGGCTCTGGAGCTGGGGGTGGGGGAGCGTGTGAGCCTCCTCGGAGAGCGCCCGCCGGAGGAACTCGTGGACTGGTATCGGGCCGCGGACTTGCTGCTCCTGACCAGCCGGCGGGAGGGCCGACCGAACGTGGTCCTGGAGGCGTTGAGCACCGGCTGCCCTGTGCTGGCGACCCGCGCGGGCGGGACAGGAGAGCTCATCGCCGACCCCCGTATGCTCTGCGAGGGGAGGGGTCCGGAGGCCCTGGGGGAGATGCTGGCCAGCCTCCTCGCGACCCCCCCTACGCCTGACGAGCTGCGTCAGTCCGTCCAGCACCTCACGTGGGCGGCGAGCCTGGATGCCCTCGAGGGCGTCCTTGGGGCGGCTATTCGGTCCTGAGGATGGGGTGTCGCGTGGGAGGACTTCCCGAAGGGGCTTGCCCTCCCGGCGGATGAGCCGATGATCCAGCCATGACCGGCGCGCCCCGACATGCCCTCTCCTTCGATGTGGAGGAGTTCTTCCAGGTCGCGAACCTGAAGGAGGCCTTCCCGAAGGAGAGCTGGGACTCGGTCCCCTCACGTATCGATCTCGCCATGGACCGGTTGCTCGAGCTCCTCGAGCGCCGAGGGGCCCGGGCGACGATGTTCTTCCTGGGGTGGGTTGCCGTGCGTCGACCGGACCTGGTGCGCCGCTGCCATGAGGCCGGCCACGAGGTCGCGAGCCACGGGTGGGAGCACGAGTTTCTCTGGGACCTCGAGGGCAAGGACGGCTTCCGCGAGCACCTGCGCCGGACGGAGGACGCCATCGAGGCGGCGGGGGTCCCCAGACCTGTGGGGTTCCGGGCGTCGACGTTCACGTTGACCCGCAAGACCTGGTGGGCCTTCGACGTGCTCGCGGAGCGCGGCTACCTCTATGACTCCAGCGTGCATCCCGTGCGGCACCCCACATATGGGGTGCCCGACTTCGACCCCGGGGTGTCGACCGTGACGACCGAGCACGGGTCGATCGTCGAGTTCCCCGTCAGCACCTTTCCCTTCGCGGGCAAGAACCTCCCGATCGGGGGCGGCGGGTATTTCCGTCTGCTGCCCGGCGCGATACACCGGGCTGCGATCGCCAAGGTGACCCGCATGGGACGCCCCGTGGCGATCTACCTCCACCCGTGGGAGTTCGACCCTGAACAGCCTCGGATTCCGGCGCCGCCCCTGAAGAAGTTCCGGCACTACGTCGGGCTCAGTCGGAGCCTCCACCGGCTGGATCGGCTGCTCGCGACCTGGGACTTCGGCACGATGCGCGAGGTACTGGAAGGAGCCGGCGCCCTTCGCCATTGATCGCCTCCAGGACGGAGGCAAGCGTCGAAGGCTGGCGCCGCTCCGTCAGAGGTTCGCGGCTTCCTCGATGGCCTTCCGGTGGAGGCCGATGAGTGCCGTTGTCGTCGCTTCTCGATATGGGCGTTCCCCAGCTTGCTCGGAGAGCTCCTCGAGAACGGACTCGGTCACGGGGTCGATGAGTGCCTTCCGAACCTCGCCGTCGAGTTTGCTCGGATCACGGTCCTTCATTGACACCATTTCTGGCGCCAACAGGTCCACGTTGCGCTGCAGGAGCATGTCGAGGTAACGCTCGCCAAGGACGCCCTCTTCGACCCCGGAGACCTGGAGGCTGCGCTGTTGCCACAGGTTCTCAAGCGCGGCGATGATGCGGTTGAGGGCTTCCGCTCGCGATTCCGTCCGCGCCTTGAACGTCTTGATCTGCCTGCTGAAGTTCGGGTCCTCCAACTTCGGCTCGCGGGGCTTGGCAGGTGGCATGGGCAGGTGCCGAAAGCGAGTGAGGCTTCCCAGGAGGGTCGAGCGCGGGCCTCCTCCAGAACCCGTATTGTCCGCAGCCCTGAGGACGCGGAGCACATCGGTGACTGGCTTTCCCCGCGAGATCATGATCTCGGCGAGCGAGTAACCGACCTCTCGGCTGGGGCTGGTTCCCATGAGCGCCCGGTAGATCTCAGCGGCAGCTTCGTCGTCGTCCATCTCCCTCGCGACCCGGGCCCGTAGGTTCCAGAGCTCCAGGTTGCCCGGCTCGTGAGCCAGGTCTCGGTTGATGATCTCCCAGGCGAGCTCGACCCTGACTTCGATGAGCAGCTCGACCCAGGGCCGCGTGCTGCCCCGACGGAGCGCTTCGAGCGGTCGCCTGCCCGATTCCTTGTAGAGGCTCCGGAGCGCTCCCTCGGCGATCTCGCCCCAGCCCGGGCGAGGGATGCCTGAGAGCTTGAGGTTGACGAGCTTCACCATGGGGTCGAGCGGGTAGCGGTCGACGAGCTCGTCGAGCATCTCACGGGCGCGCTCGGGCTCAACCGTGTTTCCCTCTCCCGCTTCAGCCGTCTTGGCCTCAGCGGTCTTCCTCAGGCAGCCGAGGAGGTAGTCGATCACGACCTCCTGGAAGACCCCGGGGTCGCCCATGGCAGCCTGGAAGAGGTACTCAGCCGCGGCGGCGAACTGCTTCTCGCGGGCCTTCAGGTAGCCCAGGATCAGCCGCGCCTCGACCTCGGCCTCCCCCGCGTCACCGAGGACCTCGCCGATGATCCGCGCGGCCTCGATATTGTCCTTCCTCAGGTTGGCCTCCTTTCCGGCCTCGGCGAGGGCGATCTCCACAGGGTCGCCGATGAGGTCACCGCCGAGGCTCGCGAGGCGAATGCGTCGCGCCTTGACCACCTCGGGCCGCAGGGGCTCATCGGGGTACTTCGCCTTCGCGAGCTCCACCGCCCAGTCGTGGGCCGGGCCGAATCGGTTGTGCTTGCTCACCAACCGGTCGACCGTCGCGGTCAGTCGCCGGACGTCACCGCTCGCCTCCAGGGCCACGGCCCTGAGGTAGTTGGACCAGATTCCGGATCCGCTGTCCTTGCCCACCTTGTCGATGATCGGGAGGAGCCACGCGGACCACTCCGGGCGATCCACGATGAGGACCATGGCGAGGGTCTCCCGCGGGTCCCTGGAGGCCCGGCCGACGGAGCCGAGCAAGAGCCGCTCGGCGTCGGACGTGGCGCTCCGGCCGAACCAGTTGGGGAGCGAGATCGGGTCCTTGACCATGGCGTCGCCAGCGGCGGCGACGAGCGCCCACAAGGGGTCCCGGGGATTATCCTCGAGGTTTCGTCGGGCGGCCCGTCGGCCGGCCTCGAGGCGCTCGGCCAGCAGCACGAGCGCCACCTCCTTCTGCGGCGTGATCTCGAAGGAGGAGCGGCGTAGGCGCTCGATCTGCGAAGGGAGGCCGGTCCACCTTCGCCTGCTGACGGCCAGGAGGATCGAGGCGATCTCCGGCGTCCCATCCTGGAGGTACGCCTCGGAGCGCTCGATCGACTCCCTGGCGAACTCCCCGCCGCGCTCCTTCGAGGTCAGGATGTCCACGAGGATCCGGCGCCGATAGAACTCTGGCGTGCGAGTCTTCGGGGCCCTGTCGAGGCGGTCGACGATCTCGAGGGCCAGGTCTGCCTGCCCCTTGCCCATGAGCAGATCCGCCAGCTGCAGGTAGGTGGAGAGGGAGGCCTCGACCGCGTCCAGTTGCCGTACGACCTGTGGGACCGAGGCGGCCCGGTCCGATTCGAGGAGCAGGCGGGCCTTGAGGAGCCCGGCTTCTTCGTCAAGCGGCTGGCTGGACTCCATGCCCGTGATGACCTCCAACGCCTTCTTGAAGGCTTGCTCCTCGAAGAGGGTCTGAGCCCGCAGCAGGCGCATCGAATAGGGAGCGCTCGTGGCGTCCACCTCGCCGAGGGCTGCCTTGGCTCGCTTGGAGTCGCCGTTCTCCAGGAACCAGCGCGCCACAGCCGCCGTCCCGAAGCGCTCAGGCGCCACCTTGATCGCCGTGATCAGGTCATCTCCGATGAGGCGGTTCTTGGGGAGCCGACTGAGGCTGTCTTCGACGCCGGCGTCGATGCCGGCGAGTTCGATGCGCCGCACGATGTCTCGCTCGACGTTGTATCGGTTGGGCGTGGCGACCTTCGCCGCGATGGCCACGTCGAGGGCGGGGATCAGCCTGGGGTGATCCTTCAGGGCTTGGTTTGCGGCCTGGAGGGCCGAGTAGTTCCGTCCTGCCTCCAGGTGATTCTCGGCCAGCAGGGTGTAGACCGCTGGTCCGAGGCCCCGGGCGTTGGGTACCGCGACGTTGAGGCTCTCGGCGTCGGAGATGAGATTGTTGATCGTCATCCCCTTGCTCTTGATGTTCTTGAGCCCCGCGTCGCGCCAGTCCTCGACGAACTCGGCGCTCCGCTCAGGAGCAAGGTCGATGGCGTCACTCAGGGCCAGTTCGACCTGGAGCCAGGCAAAGGAGGGTCTCTTCTGAAGGGCGCGGGCCAACTGCGCCTTTCCCTCAGCGGTCTGGCTACCCGGTTGGCTGAAGCCCACCTCCAGGCCGAAGATCTCGTCCTCCGTATCGCCGCGGAGCGTGGCGAGCTTGGCGAACCAGTAGCCAGCCTCCGCCGTCGCACCAGGGAAGGGCTCGAGGTAGCCATTGGGATTTTTGATGAACGTATCCAGGTTCTTGCGGAGGACGTTTCCCTGCTTCTCCGCGAGCTTGCCGCTCCTGGCGAGGGCCTGCCTCACCCCGTTCACGCTCTGGTAGAAGAACAGCCAGTGCCTCCCTGTTCGATCATCGAGCTCGATGAGCCGCTGCGCGAGGGGCCCGATGAGTTCGAAGTCCTTGGCCTCGTACTGGGTTTGCGCCGCTAGGGCCACATGCTGAAGGTCGTTGACGGTGCGCCAGTCCGTTTGCCGATTGACTGCCAGCGCCTCGTCCGTTCGGTTGGCGCCCCTCAGGAGGCGGAGTAGCTCGAATCGAATGGGCCCGGACCCGGAGAGCGAGGGGACGCCGAGGGCAGCGGTGAGCAGGCTCGTGGCGAGCGGCCCCTGCCCCGCTGCGATGAGGCTCTCGCTCAGCGCGAGGACTCGGTCCGCAGTCGGGTCGAGCTGGATTGACCTCGCGAAGGCGGCGCGCGCCTCACCGTACCGGGCCCGCGCTTTCAGCGCCTCGGGAATCGCGCTGTAGAAGCTGTCCTTGAAGGTCACGGGGAATGCGGCGTTGAGCTCGAACTCCGTGTTCGGCAGCTCCGGGTCGTTGGGCTCCCGGCAGGCGAAGTTCATGAGGCGCTCGGTGACGAGCTCCGCCTCCTCCCGAGCCATCTCCTTCCTGACCTTGTCCAGCGTGGGTTGGAGGATGGACCGCGCGGCCATCGACTCCAGCTCTCCCAGGAAGGCCCACGCAGCAGCGTCCCGCGGGCGCTTGGCGATGAGGTCGCGGGTCTTCTCGATGGCCTTGTCCTCGTCGCCCATGGAGGCCATCAGGTCGGCGATGCGCAGCTTCAGGGCGAAGTCGCCGGGGCGGATGGTCTCGATCCTCGCCAGGTCCTCGAGGACCCGTTCGTTGTCTTCGAGCTGCAGGTGAACGTCAGCCCTCGTGGAGAGGATCTTGACCGTCAGGTCAGCGTCCCCCCGGCCCTCGGCGGCGGCGAGAGCCTCATCCAGCTGCAGCAGGGCCGCGCGCTGCTGGAAGGTCACGGAGTCCATGTCCTCCAGGACCCCTCGGACGATCTCGGCGGGGCCCACGGGGCGCCGGGTCATGACGTAGGTTGTCCCCGCGGCAGCGGCGGAGAGGGCGGCGAGCAGGGCCGTTGCGCTTGTCCACTTCATGGCAATAGTCCGAGAGATTACGCGCGCTGCGAGCTGAAGTTGACGTCGAGGAGGTCGTACTTACGCATCTTGTTGAAGAGAGTCGAGCGGTTGATCCCCAGCTCCGTGGCGGCCCGGTCACGTCGGCCCTCATTTCGGGTCAGCGAGCGCTGGATGAGCAGCTTCTCTGGGCCCTCGAGGGCCTCTTTCAGCGGGATCGCACGGGCCAGATCCGACAGCCACTCCAGGCCCGCTGGGATCGAGCCGGCGGGGGCGTTCACCGCCGAGGTGGCGGCCTCTTCCAGGAGGTCTTCGCCCAGGTTTGAGACGTCGAGGAGGCCCCTGGCTCCCCCCGGCTCTCCGTCCCTCGAGAGGATCACCGCGCGTTCCAGGGAGTGCTCGAGTTGGCGAACATTGCCGGGGAAGCGAGCGGAGGCGAGGACCCGAAGTGCGGCCGGGGAGATCCCCCGAATGGGCTTGTGGTACTCCGCGGCGAAACGGTCGACGAACGCGGCGGCGAGGGAGGCCAGGTCTCCCGGCCGCTCGCGGAGGGGCGGCAGGGCCACCTCGACCACGCGCAGGCGCCAGAGGAGGTCCTCCCTGAACTCACCGGCCGCGACCTTGGCCTCGAGGTCGGCGTTGGTTGCGGCCACGATGCGGACGTCAGAGGTGCGGGTCTTGGACTCACCCACGCGTTCGAAGGCGCGGTCCTGCACGGCCCGCAGGAGCTTGACCTGTAGCTCGAGGGGCGCGGAGTCGACCTCGTCCAGGAAGATCGTCCCGCCATCAGCGGACTCGAAGCGCCCGGCGCGGTCCTGGGCCGCGCCGGTGAAGGCGCCCTTGGCGTGGCCGAAGAGCTCGGACTCGAGCAGGCCGGCCGGAAGCGCGCCGCAGTTGACCTCGACGAAAGGGCCCGTCCGACGGCTGGAGGTCTGGTGGAGGGTCCTCGCCATGAGCGACTTGCCGGTCCCCGTCTCTCCCAGCAGGAGGACCGTTGCCCGTGTGTCGGCGACAGACTCGAGGATGCGCAGGGCCTGCTTCAGCTTGGTGTCCCGTGTCTTGATGCTCCCGAAGGAGTACCGCTCGTCGAGCTGCTCGCGCAGGGACTCGTTCTCGCGGGCGAGGGAGTGCCGCTCGAGGGCCCGGGCCGTGGCGACCACGAGGTCTGCGTCGGATGGGGCGGCGGTGGTCGCCGTGACCCCCAGCGCCTCCGCGCGGGCGGTGTCGCCGATGAGGACCACGGCCGGGCGGCCGTCCACGTTGGCCAGGCCCAGGACATCCTCGTCGTCCGCGTCTTCGGCTCGGACGAGGATCGCCTCGTAGCGATCTGGGCCTGCGAGCAGGGCTCCTAGGGTCGCATCCCCGGCGTGGTGGCGGCCGGCCGCAGATCGCTCGGCGAGCATGGCGCAGACGCGGCGTCCACGGGTGACGTCGCCGTCGATGACGAGGACCCTGCGGCCGCGGAGGATCGACTCCCCGGGCGCTCGGCGCGGGTAGGGGCGGGGCGCGAAGCTCAGGTCGGGCCCGATGCTGGAACTGCGGCCGCTGTGTTGACCGTCTTCGACATGACCTTCCATGTCGATCTCTTTCGACATTCACGTCCCGTTGCCTGAACGTCGCCCTCGCCCGAGGAGCAGCGGGTGGGGGGGCGGGCCTCGCTCCGGGGATCAGACGCGGGGCGCGCCCGAGAATGAGACATCAAACACCCTGTGGCCCCCGTCCTCGCCGCGCAGGACGAGGTCCCCCCCCTGGCCCACCGCGATGGCGCCGGCTGCGGCCAGCGCGTTGGCGCCGATGTCCGGGAGGCGCGCCTTGAGGGCGTAGGGCTGGAGCGCGTCGGCCGGCGAGAGGTCCGCCATGGGGCCAGCGGGGAAGCGGATGTGGATGCAGGGGGCGCCCTCGTCCCCGGCGTCAATGGACACCCGGATGACGTCCCCGGGGCCGGCGCAGCCCACAGCGGTGAGCAGCAGCGCCTCAAGGGCCATGGTGACCAGCAGCTTGTCGGCCTCGATCAGGGCCCCGTCCACCCGGGAGCGGAAGAGGATTCGGGGGGCGTCGGGGGATTGACCGGCGAGGGCGCCGAGCTGCTCCTCCAGGAGGACCGCGAGGTCGAAGGCCTGCTCTCCCCGTGGCGGCGGGGCTGCGACGTACCCGATGGTCCTGGTGAACTGGCGGAGCTGACCCAGCTCGCGCTCGAGGCCGAGGTGAGCGTGGGTGGAGCGCGCGGTCAGGTCGAGGGCCTGGACAATGTCCGCGAGGTCGGCGACCTGATCCTTCAGCCAGGCGGGCCGCCGGGAGTCCGTCGCGGAGGCGTCGTCCTCTGTTTCGCCAGGAGCCGACGGGGAGGCGGGCGCCGCCGCGCCGTTGGATCCGTCGAGGGGCGGGTCCCCTGCGGCGTCGCTGTCCACCAGCGTCTCGACCTCTGACTCCCCTGGTCTCGACGTGCTGGCATCCTCGACCGGGCCCTCGCGGCCGGCGGGCTCCATGGCGGGGATCACGAAGTCATCGCTGTCTCCGAAGAAGGCCTCGATCTCCTCCCCGGTGAGCAGCGGCTCATCCAGTGAATGGACGTCGGCGAGCGATGACTCGATGGGGGTTGCGGCCTCCTCCAGCTCGGCGTCGGCGAGCCCAGGCTCGCCATGTGCATCGGCGGACCCGCGGAGCGTGGACGCCGGCACAGGAATCGGTCGCTCGGCCTGGGAGGTTGGGGCGCGCAGGAAGGCGGAGCGCGGCTTCGGGGACGGCGAGTGCCGGTCCGCCGCGGCCTCATCGCTCATCACCTCGGCTGCGACGACGCCGTCGAAGCCTTGCGGCGCGGTGGTGGCGCCATGGGAGGCGGCAGTCGCCGGTGCGCCGGCCAGCTCGGTGGTGTGGCCCTGGCCGAGAATGGACTCGATCTCGTTCAGCTCCATGTCCGGTCCATCGTCGGGACCCTGGGGCTCATGGTCCTCGGGCGCGGAGTTCGCGCCGGAGCTGGCCGCGCGGCTGCGCTTGGCCTCTCGCGGCTCGGCCGGCGCGGCGGCATCGCCGTGATCTCTTGAGGCCTCGGCCTTCGCCTGGGCATTCCGAGGGACCTCTCCCCGGGCAAGCTCCTCGAGGGCCTCCACGTCGATGGGCCATGGGAGCCTCGTCCCCCTGATTCCCGCGTCCAGGAAGGCGGCCTCGCTGCGGCCGTCTCCTCCGATCCAAAGGATGGCGCTTCCTGGCGTGCGCTCTTGCCAGCGGCGCAGGAGCCCGGCGTCGGCGAATGGGACGTCCTTCAGGTCGGCGATCAGCAGGGCCCCGGTCGCGGCGTCCACCTCGAACAACTCCATGGCGTCGTCCACGCGCTCGATCCGGCTTGGATGGGCTCCTGAAGCCACCAGGAGGCCGTCCAGCCGGGCGAGGCGGGGCGAGGAGAGGACGAGGATCCGGGGGCGGGCCATGGGCAGAGTCTACGGATGGCCAGGCTCGATCCCCACGTTGGATCGGTGGACTGCGGGTCACCCCGCCTGGGGATCGCCCCAATCCGGTGCACGGCAAGAGTGGGGGGGCTGCTCTGACCCTCCAGGGCGCGGGCTCCCTATAGTCGCGGCACCCCCGGCGCCGAAGTACCCCCTGAGGGGCCCCCTGAGCGCGAATTTACCGGAACGGAAGCAGTCAGATGGCTCCCCAATACACCCACGACAGCCTGGACGAGCGCCGCGACGGCGACGACGCCCTCGTGGAGCTGTCGCTGGTGATCCCGGTGTTCGACGAGGAGGAGAACCTGCCGAAGCTGCACGAGGAGATCGTGCGCCACGTGGGGTCCATGGGGATCTCGTGGGAGGTGGTGTACGTGGACGACCGGAGCGAGGATCGCTCCTTCGACGTCCTCATGGAGCTCCGAGGCTCCGACCCCCACGTCCGCGTGGTCCGCTTCAGGCGCAACTTCGGGCAGACCCCAGCCATGAGCGCTGGCTTCGAGCACAGCCGGGGCGCCGTCGTGGTGACCCTGGATGCTGACCTCCAGAACGACCCCGCGGACATCCCCGCGCTCGTGGCGAAGCTCGACGAGGGCTTCGACATCGTGGTGGGCTGGCGGAAGAACCGGCAGGACGGCCTCGTGCTCCGCAAGGTGCCGTCGCGAATCGCCAACCGCCTCATCGCGCGGATCACCGGAGCGACGGTCCACGATACCGGCTGCACCCTCAAGGCCTTCCGCCGCGAGCTGGTGGAGAACCTCCCCATCTACGCCGAGCAGCACCGGTTCCTGCCCGTCCTCGCGCTCGCGAGCGGCGCGCGGATCTCGGAGATCGTCGTGCACCATCGGCCCCGCATCCACGGGGTCAGCAAGTACGGGATCGGTCGTGCCGTACGCGTGGCGCTGGACCTGCTGACGATGAAGATGCTCAGCTCGTTCGCCAAGAGTCCGCTGCCGTACTTCACGCTGCTCTCGATCCCCTTCGTGGTCACGCCTCCCCTCTACTTCGTCGCGGCTCTGATGACCTCCGACGCGCCCACCTTCGACAGCGGCTGGGGGCAGGCGGCGCTGTTCACCCTCGGGCTGATGGCCTCTGCGGGGGTGTACTTCGTCCTGCTCGGCCTGCTCGCTGAGCTGGTGGTCAAGCTGTTCCGCAGGAGCGACCGCCCGCTCAGCACCGCCGACGGCGGGCCCGTCATGGTCCGGACCGGGGGCGTGGCATGACCGAGGTGATTCAACCCGTCCAGGCCGACGCCTCCGTGCTGGTCTCCAACGCGGCGCCAGACGTGACCATCGTCTTCCCCATACAGACCCAGAAGGCGGAGATCGACAGTGTCCTCGGCGCCCTCGGGTCGACGCTCGAGCGCCTCGGGTACACCTGGGAGTGCATCCTGGTCTTCGACGGGATCAAGGGCGCCCTCTGGGAGCACGCGACCGAGCTCCAGGAGAGGACCCGCGACCAGGTCCGGACGATCGCACTCCACAAGGCCTTCGGTGAGTCCGTTTGCCTCTCCAGCGCGTTCGAGCACGCTCGGGGTGGACTGATCCTGACCACGCCTCCCTACGTCCAGACGGACCCCGACGGACTCCAGGCGATCCTCGAGAGCATCGATGACGGGGCGGACTTCGTCACGACTCGCCGCATCCCGCGGATCGACTCGAGGCTCAATCAGCTCCAGTCGTTCACCTTCAACTGGATCGTCCGGAAGGTGGTGGGCGCCAGCTTCCACGACCTCAACAGCACGCTGCGGGTGATGCGTCGCGAGGTCCTCGATCAGATGACGATCTACGGGAACATGTACCGCTACCTACCCGCGGTGGCGTACAGGCAGGGCTTCCGGGTCGATGAGGTGGATGTCCGTCACCTCGCCGAGTGGGGTGACAACAGCGTCTTCGGGCCGGGCATCTACCTGCGCCGAGCGCTGGACGTCCTGGGGCTCATGTTCCTCGCCCGGTTCACCCACAAGCCGCTGCGCTTCTTCGGCTCCCTTGGGGGGACCCTGATGTTCGCCGGCGCGCTGCTGGTCAGCGTCGCGCTCGTGGAGTGGGCGCTGCGGAGCGGCGACTTCTCCCTGTACAAGACCCCGTTCTTCCTCGTGGGCGTCCTCATGGGGGTGCTGGGGGCCCAGATCGTCGGCTTCGGCCTCGTGGGCGAGATCATCGTCTTCACCCAGGCTCGGAACGTCCGGGAATACCGGATCGAGCGGATCTACGAGTGATGGGGTCGACGACCAAAAAGTCCAGCGGCGCCACAGGCGAGGAGGGGAGCGCCGCTCCCGTCGTCGTACGAGCTGCGCTCCCGGAGGACGCCGGAGCCATGGACGCCTTCGTCCTGTCCGCCGAGCACGGGACGTTCTTCCACCTCTCCGGCTGGACCCGCGCGGTGGTGGAGGAGTTCCGCCATCGAGATCGCACCCTGGTCGCCCTGCGCGGAGAGGAGGTGGTCGGTGTGCTGCCGCTCACGGAGTGCGCGGGCCTCCTCGGCGGCCGGGCGCTGATCTCCAACGCCTACGCGGTCTACGGCGGACCGGCGGCGGAGGACAGGGAGGTCGAGCTCGCGCTCGTGAGCGCCGCGGAAGAGCTCGCTGTGTCCGAGCGAGTCGGCCGCCTCGAGCTGCGGTGCCAGCGGGACCTCGACGTTGGCTTCGAGCGCCTTGACCTGCACGCGACCTTCATCCGTGACCTCCCGGCGAGCCCCGAGGATGTGCTCAAGGGCATGCCGAAGAAGGCCCGCGCTGACGCCCGCAAGGCTCGCCAGCAGCACGGCTTGACCCTCCGCGAGGGCCGCTGGTACGTGGGTGATCTCGTACGGCTCTTCCACGAGAACAAGCAGGCTCTTGGCTCGCCCGCCCTGCCGCCCACCTTCTTCGCGCGGCTGCTGGCGATCTTCCCGGAGCGGGCGACGATCCACCTCACCAAGCAAGGCGACGAGCCGATCATGGCGGTGATGTCGTTCCTGTTCCGTGACCAGGTGCTGGCGTATTACTCCGGATCGGCGGCCAACGCAGACCGCCGCTGCAAGGCGAGCGCCTTCACCTACATGGCCCTCCAGGAGTGGTCCATCTCGGCAGGCTATCGCGTCTTCGACTTCGGTCGCAGCCGCAAGGGGTCTGGCGCCTTCTCGTTCAAGGCCCGGCAAGGCTTCGAGCCCGCCGAGCTTTACTACCAGATCCGGCGTGTACGGGACCAGGCGCTGCCGAGCCTGAATCCCTCGAACCCCAAGACGCTGATCCTGCAGCGCACCTGGCGGAGCCTTCCCACAGGGCTCGCCACCAGGCTCTCCGTCACGGCCTCGCGCTACCTCCCCTAGTCGTCTGGGCCTCTCGGGGGACGCCCCAGGTGCCCCGCCCTCAGCCCTGGAAGCCGGACTGGAAGGCGGCGCGGAGCTCCTCGACACCGAGGTCCACGAGGGGCTTTCCGGAGACGCCCTTGATGACGAGCCGGTCCTTCTTGGAGACGCGCCCGATGGGGGTCGTGGCGATGCCCATCAACTTCGTCTGGAAGTTGAACTTCTTGCCGGGCTCCACCTCGACGAGGAAGCGCGTGCAGGACTCGGAGAAGAGCAGGGTCGCGTCGGGGTCGTAGCCCTCGCCGAAGTCCTCTCGGTCGATGACCGCGAGGTCCAGGTCTGCTCCGTGGCCTCCGGCCATGCACATCTCCGCGGCGGCGACCGCGAGCCCCCCCTCGGAGAGATCATGGCAGGCGCGGACCTGGCGCAGCTTGGTGGCGCCGTGGAGCTTGCGCAGGCAGGTGGGCGCTCGCTCCAGGTCCGGGCGAGGCACCGAGCCGCCGTCGAGGCCGAGGAGGTCCAGCCACTCGGAGCCGCCCAGCTCCGCGTTCGTGACGCCGACCAGGAGCAGCAGGTTGCCCGGCTGCTT
>Ga0055584_100001164_pt1 | contig 25832 bp, 21 predicted proteins | sample OSDHelmetaG_FD_58716 | JGI IMG/M metagenome (GOLD analysis project Ga0055584, IMG submission 58716) | Pelagic marine sediment microbial communities from the LTER site Helgoland, North Sea, for post-phytoplankton bloom and carbon turnover... | ecosystem: Environmental > Aquatic > Marine >...
TATTTACGCTTCCACATGTACGAGTTCTGATGATTTCCCAATGAAGAATGCGTTTCAAACCAAACGAAACGGCAGACAAGACGGGATGTTTATCATGATGAATGCTGATTTATCGGATTTACTCTGGAGCTCTTACCTAGGTGGAACAGATGGCGATGCCTTATACACTGTAGATTTAGATTCTAGTGGAATGGTATACGCCTCGGGAGGAACCAAGAGTGATGACTTAGCCAAAGCGACTGCAAAGATTGGCAACAAGGCAAAAGGTGGGATATCTGATGGATTTATAGCCATTTTAAATCCCAAAGACTTTTCTCTTACTAAAATTGGATACTGGGGTACTTCAAAATACGATCAGATATTTTCACTAGATATTGACTTTGAGAACAAAATCTATGTCGTAGGTCAGAGCATGGGTGCCATGCCTGTCATTGGGACGGTGTACAGCGATCCTGGCAGCGGTCAATTCATTTCGAAATTTGATGACGCTTTAGATAATATTGAATTCTCAACCGTTTTTGGAACTGGAAAACAAACACCTGACATTACGATTAACGCCTTTTTAGTGGATGAGTGTCGCAAGATATTTGTCTCAGGTTGGGGAGGTAAAACGAGTACCAAATCGTTTAGTAGCACGTCCAATTTGCCTATCACACCTGATGCCTATCAAAAAACCACAGATGGTAGTGATTTCTATTTAATGGTGTTGAGTAAAAACGCTAAGGAATTGTTGTATGGAACGTACTTTGGCGGCACGCAAACGAATGACCACGTGGATGGCGGGACGAGTCGATTTGATAAAAAAGGAGTTATTTATCAGTCGGTATGTGCGAGTTGTCCTGAAACAAATTGGCAACATGCCATTAGTGACTTCCCAACAACGCCTGGTGCTTACGCTGAAAAGAATGTGAGTCCCCGCTGTAGTAACGCCGCGTTTAAAATTGCTTTTGGCAACCTTAATAGAAAGCCTCAGTTACAAGACACCTTGTTCACTTTTGGTGCGTTAGATACCTTCTCATTTTTATACCACATTTTTGATCCAGATGATGATAGTTTGTTTGTGACTTTGTCTCCAAATGCCAAGACTTCACCTCATATGGTTTCCTATAAGCCATTTTCAAAAGCACTTGAGCATTGGACCCAGAACATCAAAATTACAGCTGGATGTGATGAAGTTGGCGATACGCTAGAAATGGGTGTGTATGTAATTGACCAAGGTTGTCCAGGTGTTTTAGACAGCCAAGCGACTATTCGTTTTGTGATAACCCCACCTCCCATTTTAGAGCCGCCGGTAACCGTCTGTTTGAACTTTATTGGAGACGAAGCAGTAAAACTGTCATGGGACCCGATTCCTTTCTCAAAATATTTTAGCCATACGACCTTATACAAGATTTCACCCAATGGAGACACAACAGAGTTAGGAACGTATAATTCCATCAACGGTGCGACGTATACCGATAACGATGTCATTGATCCGAAACGAACGAACTACGAATACTTTTTAGTTGTCACTAATCTGTGTGGCAAAGAAGGGTCTCCTTCGTACAAAGTGTCCACAACGAAAGAGTTTGAGTTCCCAATTGAGTCAACTTATATTGTCACTGCAACTGTTACCGACGACAACCACGTAAAAGTTGTTTGGCTACACAGCAATGAAACCGATTTTGGGTATTACGACATTTATAGAAAGAAAAACAGTGACAAAGAAATATTCGAATATTATGCTTCCACCTATGAGTTGTATGATACGTTCTTTATTGACAAGAATGTATCGGTGAATGACCAATCATACTGTTACGCCATTGTGGTGAATGACAATTGTGGTCATCGAAGCAAGCATAGTAACTTAGGTTGCACAATTGTACTGGAAGGTATAAGTGAACCGTTTGAACACAGACTTTGGTGGAATGAATATAGTGATTGGCCGGCCGGTGTAAATGAATATGTTTTGAGTAGAAGTGTGGATACGGGTTCGTTAAGACCTGTTGTTTCTACTGCATTCGACAACAGATACTACCAAGATACTTCTTGGGATTATTGTTGGGGAGGATATTGGTACCGCGTTACTGGCATGGAGAATGGCGGTGGATACGACGCTGAAAGTCAATCTAACAGAATCTACCTAATCCAACCACCCCTTTTACACGTTCCAAATGCTTTTACACCAAATGGTGATAACCTTAACGAATTATGGGGCATTGTTCCTGTATTTGTGAAAGAATATGAAGTTCAGGTATATAACCGTTGGGGTGAAAAGGTCTACGACTCGAACAATGTTAAAACAGATTGGGACGGTTTCTATAAAGGGAAACAGGCATCTAATACGGTCTATATTTACAAAATTCGATATACAGGTTGGGATAGATCTGTCCACCACCGAAAAGGTACTGTTACAGTGATAAAATAGCGCTGATTTCGCAAAATATCCCTAATTTTCATACGTTATTAAGCGAAAAAATCGCATTACATTTTGTCTGTTATACACATTATCTTTGTTGTAAATGATGCGGTATTCAGAATAAATCGTATATTCTGCGCTATACTAAAACGAAACTTAAATGTTGTTTGACTACTTACGGAGAATTTTCAGCCGTCATACCCCTAGGTGGATTGTGTTCAATATCGACCTCATGGTGGTTGCATTTTCTTTCGTATTTTCTTATTCAATCATTCGCAACTTAAGCTTCGAGACATTTACCGTAAACGAGTTACTTGTTCCTTTAATGATGATGCTTTTATTAAAAGCGTTAGCCATTATAGTTACAAAATCTTATAAAGGCATTGTCAAGTATACCAGTATCCAAGATGCCACCCGCATATTCATTGCGATGACACTGAGTACGTTTGCTTTCGTAGTACTTCGTCGTTACATGCAGTCTCAACACGACATTTTACTTGTTGCGATACGTTCCATCATAATCATGGACTACCTGATTTGTTTGGTTGCACTAACCAGTTTAAGAGTAGGATACAAACTGATCTACAGAAAAATCAACAGGTTAAGACATAGTCAATTACAAAACATCCTTATATATGGTGCCGGACAAACAGGTATGATGGCTAAACGATCGATTGAGGCCGACATGACTTCGCAGTTTAGAGTCGTTGCCTTTTTAGATGACAACCGTCAATTGTCGGGCAAGTCTGCAGAAGGTATCCCGATATATAATTTCAATAAGAAGTTTGAATACGTAATTGAGAAATACCAACCCAAAGAATTGATTATAGCGATCCCTGAAATTGCAGGTTATAAGAAAAAGAAGGTAATTGAAATGGGCCTCCAGCACAATCTGGTAATTAAAAATGTACCGCCCATCGACAAATGGATTAACGGAGAATTTACCTTCAATCAGATTAAAAATGTCAATGTTGCGGATCTACTTGGAAGGGACCCCATTAACTTGGAAAACAAAAACATTAAAAATGCCATTCGCGGAAAGATAGTTCTAGTTACCGGTGCTGCTGGCTCTATTGGTAGTGAGATTGCAAAACAATGTATTGAATATGGTCCAAAGTACTTGGTGCTGTTAGATCAAGCTGAAACACCACTTTATGAACTTGAATACAGTCTTAACCGACCAAACGTCGAGGTTATGATTGGTGATGTTGCGAACAAGGGAAGGATGAGGCAAATGTTTAAGGCCTTTAAGCCCGACGTAATTTTTCATGCGGCTGCATACAAACATGTTCCTTTAATGGAAGACAATCCATACGAGGCGATCAATACAAACGTGTTTAGCACAAGAATATTAGCAAATTTGGCTGTTGAATTTGAAGCTGAAAAATTTGTGTTTGTTTCAACTGACAAAGCGGTAAATCCAACCAACATTATGGGGGCTAGTAAACGTATGGCAGAGATTTACGTGCAATCGTTTAACAATATTCTTGACCTAAATAAAGAGAACCATACTAAATTCATTACAACAAGATTTGGAAATGTATTAGGTTCCAATGGGTCAGTGATTCCAAGGTTTAAGCAACAAATTGAAGAAGGTGGTCCTATTACAGTGACGCATCCAGATATTACAAGATACTTCATGACTATTCCTGAAGCTTGTCAGCTTGTCCTTGAAGCTGGCGCAATGGGTAATGGAGGAGAGATATACATTTTCGACATGGGTGAATCCGTTAAGATCGTAGACCTTGCTAGAAAAATGGTCAAACTATCTGGTTTTCAAGAAGGCAAAGACATTGAGATAGTCTTTACAGGTCTGCGCCCAGGAGAGAAACTTACAGAAGAACTGTTAAACCAAAAAGAACATACTATAGGCACGCATCACCCAAAAATAATGGTAGCTAAAGTGCGGAATTTCAAATACGACGAGGTAAACGAAATAATTGAAGGAATGAGTAAAAACAAAGACAAGCTCACTAACCGGTTGATCGTTACCAGCATGAAACAAATGGTCCCTGAGTTTATTAGCAACAATTCTATTTATGAAGAATTGGATAGCAAAGCCAAATTGGCGTTAGAATAAAACTAACTCTTAATGCATAAAAAAAGTCTCCGTCAAATGACGGAGACTTTTTTTATGAAAGTTTATTTGAATTATAATTTCGATTGAACCAACATGATGTCGTTGATTCTTTTCTTAGCTAAATGCGTCGCTGCTGCTTGCATGTGCATACCTGTTTCATCAGAAACCTTAAAGATAGAGTCTAATGTTTCGTAAATACGCTCAGTGTCTCTCAGAGCATTGTCCCTGTTGTAACCTGTCCACTCAGAATATACGTTAATCAAACCACCTGCGTTAATCAAGAAATCCGGTGCGTAAATAATGCCTTTCTTCACCAACATGTCACCATGGATGTCTTCATTATCTAATTGGTTGTTTGCAGCACCTGCAATTACTTCGCACTTTAATCGGTTGATTGTATCCGTATTAATGATTCCTCCCAATGCACAAGGTGCAAATATTTCGGCATCAGTATCGTAAATCTCATCGTTTCCAACTACGGTAGCACCAAATCTCGACGCTGCGTCCTTAAGAGCTGCTTCATTCATATCAGAGATATAAAACTTAGCACCTTCTTTGTGCATGTACTCTAACAAGTGCATGCCTACTTTTCCGATCCCCATTACAGCTACCTTCTTACCAGATAAACTGTCAGAGCCCCATCGCTTTTTAGCTGCAGATTTCATACCCACATAAACACCGTATGCAGTTACTGGAGAAGGATCCCCCCCGCCACCACGGCTTTCTGGTAAACCAACTACGTTGTCAGTTTCCATATTTACATATTCCATATCCTGAGTGGTTGTTCCAACGTCCTCAGCAGTAATGTATTTTCCAGCGAGGTTGTTTACAAAACGGCCAAACTTACGCATTAAAGCTTCGTTCTTTTGCGTTTTTGCATCACCAATAATAACAGCCTTCGCTCCTCCTAAATTTAGTCCAGAAATGCTTGCTTTATACGTCATACCACGACTAAGTCGTAATACGTCGCGCATGGCTTCCGACTCATTGTTGTAGTTCCACATTCTCGTGCCTCCTAAACCCGGACCAAGTACGGTATTGTGAATTGCGATGATGGCTTTTAAGCCAGTACTATTGTCATTACAAACAAGAATCTGCTCATGATCATACTCCGCAAGATGCGAAAACAAATTGGTAGATAGTTCGTTTGTTACTTGTGATACCTCCGTCATTTATTGTACCTTTTTGATTGTGATTATCGGCTTAAATTTGCCAGTGCGAAATTAGGCTTTTTTTTAACTGAAAACCACTCGATTTGAGACCCTTATTTTATTTAAATAAATACTTCTTTAAATATCGCGTTTACTTAGGACTAGGTATCATTTTCATCGTCTGTTCTAACATATTCGCCATATTGATAGCCCCTATTGTTAGAACGTCTATCGACAGCATGATAGCCAATGTGAAGCTATACCGTGTCCTTAATATTTCTCCGGAAATAATCACGTCAGAAATATCAAAAATGGCATTATTTTTTGGCGGATTGGTGCTGGCTAGCGCGATAATAAAAGGCATCTTTATGTACTTCATGCGACAAACTGTAATTGTGATGTCGCGCTACATAGAATATGATTTAAAAAATGAAATATTTGAGCAGTATCAGAAACTAGGCGCATCGTTTTATAGCAAAAACTACACGGGTGATTTAATGAACCGGATTAGTGAAGATGTTAGTCAGGTGCGGATGTATTTAGGTCCCGCCGTGATGTATACCATCAATCTTATTGCTTTATTTATTTTGGTGATTTCGGTCATGATCTCGATCAACCCTACCATCACATTATATGTACTCATCCCGTTACCAATTCTCTCCATTTCCATCTATTATGTGAGTGAGATAATAAATAAGAGGAGCAGTGTGCTACAAGCCAAATTATCCGGCATTACCACCTTTGTTCAGGAGTCGTTTTCTGGTATTCGTGTGTTGAAGTCGTTTGCGAGTGAATCACACTTTACCAAAAAATTCCAAATTCAAAGTGATGACTATAAAAGTCAATACATGAAATTGGTGCAAGTCAATGCCTTGTTTTTTCCGTTAACCATGATGTTAGTCGGACTCAGTGTCATCATCACCATTTACTTTGGAGGAAAGCAGGTGATTGCCGGAACTTTTTCTTTTGGTAACATCGCCGAATACGTCATTTATGTAAACATGCTCACGTGGCCTGTGGCGTCATTAGGTTGGGTGACGAGCATTATTCAAAGAGCATCAGCTTCTCAAGAAAGAATAAATCACTTTTTAGAAGAAAAACCTGAAAATAGAGAAGGTATTGACACTTTCGAATTCAATAAAGATATACGAATCGAGCAGGTCAATTTCGCTTATGACCAAGTGAATGTGCTTTCAGACATTTCATTTGAGATTAAAAAAGGCCAAACTATTGGCATTATAGGCACCACGGGTAGCGGCAAATCGACGTTGGCCTCATTGTTAATGCGGCTATATGCACCGACATCTGGCAGTATCCAAATTGACGGAAAAGACATATCGACCTTAGACTTGCCTAGTTATCGGTCGTTATTTGGTTACGTTCCGCAAGACATCTTCTTGTTTTCAGAATCGATTCGTAACAATATTTTATTTGGTTCTGAAGTACCACAAACGGAGGAAGACATTGAACGCATTACGCAGTTAACTGATGTTTGGGAAGACATACAAGGCTTTACTAAAAAGTTAGACACCGTTTTAGGCGAACGGGGAATCACGCTGAGTGGAGGTCAAAAACAGCGAGTTGCTATCGCTCGAGCATTAATTCGCGACCCTGAAATTCTCATTTTAGACGACTCACTTTCTGCAGTAGATACTCACACCGAACGTGTGATTAAGAGCAACTTGAAATCATTTGGGCAAGACAAAACAATGTTGCTTATTTCGCACCGCGTTTCTACGGTTGAGGACGCAGATTTTATCGTTGTTTTAGACGAAGGAAGAATCGTTGAGAAAGGTTCTCCTAGTGAATTGTTGTTACAAAATGGCATGTTCGCGGAAATGGTAAAAACTCAAAATGCTCAGAATCAGACTGTTTAGAGGCTCCTGATACAAATGTTTTACTTGTGAAAGCCAAGATTAATCGCTTTTTTTGATGTACTAATAGCAAAAGAAAGAAAGACAGGAGATGGAAGATAATCGCGAAGTGTTTTCTAAACGGGTTAGAGCAGGCAAAAGAACGTATTTCTTTGATGTTAAAACAACCAAAGGCAACGATTACTATATCACCATTACTGAAAGCAAAAAACGCTTTGAAGATGGTAATTTCGTTAAGCACAAAATATTCCTTTACAAAGAGGACTTTAACAAGTTTATGGATGCATTTACAGCAACCGTAAACCATGTCAAATCTGAGCTGATGCCAGAATATGATTTCGAAGAATTCCAACGAGATCGTGAAGATAGAGACGAGTCTTAGTCGAATTAACCTCAAAAAACGTATTAGTAGTGAGTAAATATTACCTCATTTTTGGCGGCATAGCGGGTATTGTATCAACAGTACTAGAGTATCTTTTATTTAGTGGTTATTTCGGTTTTGAGAAATCATCTGGAGTCATTTTCGGTAAAATTCTCGCCTTAATTGGCTGCATCGTATTTGCTGTCGTTTTGATCAAAAAACTTAACGGAACCATCAGTTTTATAAGAACCTCTTTTAGTGGACTTATGATCGCCCTAGTGTGTTCGTCGGTCTCAGGAATTGGATATTCATTTATGCATTACCCTGATGGTGCTTTCTTCAACGAAGCAAAAACATACTACATTGAAGGTTGGAAGGAAGCCAATAAAGACAAGCCCGAAGAATTAGCGAGAACAGAAGAAGCGATAATCGAAATCAACAATAAGTTTTCTGTAAAACACCATACCATTTTTGATTTAGGTATGTATTTGGTTATTGGTGCCGTTTTTACAGCATTCTTTGCTGGTTTCATTGCAGATCGAAATAGTTTAGCCGGTTGACATGACAGAAATCCAAAGTGAATCTTTAAAAATAGCTAGAAGTGCAGACCAGGTTTTTGCGTTTCTCAAAGACATGAGAAATTATGAAAACCTCATGCCAGCTTCCGATGTAAGTAATTTTAACGCAACTGAAGAAGAAGCTGCACTTAGTTTAAAAGGTCTAGGTCAATTCAGCATTACCGTTGAAGAACAAATTCCATCCAGTCTCATACGTTTAAAACCAAAAGGCAAATTGCCGTTCTCATTTAATATTGAATGGAACATTTCTTCCGACAACGAAGGTTCTGTGGTTGTAGGTAAGATTAACGCGGAATTAAACATGTTTATGAAAATGATGGCGGAACCGAAACTGCGCAGTTTTGTAGACCAGCAAGCGCATAAACTAAAATCTTATTTAGAGAACGAAATCGCTTAATCTCATGCGGCTGGCACTTCGTTACATATGGGCCGTCTATTTTTTCCTCTGGTTCTTAATCATCTTTATACTCTTCTACCCCCTTTTTCTTATTCTATTAAGATCAGAAAAAACTTATGCGAAGGCACATAAATTGCGCGCCATTTGGGGCCGCCTCATTATGGCTTTTAGCGGTTTGTTCCCCAAAACAACTTATGAAGCGCCATTAGACAAAAACGAACAATACATTTTCGTTGCCAACCATTTTAGTTACTTAGATATATTAAGTCTGAATGTTCAAGTAAAGTTCTACTTTCGATTTTTAGCTAAGAAAGAATTAAGCGACATCCCTTTGTTTGGCATCTTTTTTAGGACTGTTGACATCGCCGTAAATAGACAAAGCATACGCGACTCCGTAACAGCTTTTCAATTGGCTGAAAAAGCGTTGTTGGCCGGAGATAGCTTAGGCATTTTCCCAGAAGGTGGTATTGCAAACCAATTACCTAAAATGGTAAAATTTAAAACAGGTGCTTTCAGATTGGCCATCCAACACAACATTAAAATTGTTCCAGTCACTATCGTCGACAACTGGAAGCGACTTCCTCAAGGTGGTCTGCACAACGGTGGCACTCCTGGTAAAATGAGGGTTGTCGTTCACAAACCTATCGATACAAGCTCAATGGATATTTCACAATTGTCTGAACTCATGTCAAACACCCATGAAATTATTCAAAAACGCTTTGATAGTCTTAACTTTGAAAACAATTCATGAAGATTACAGATCAAAAAATAAAAGAATTATCCCATTTAGCGCGATTAAACTTCGAAGACAAGGATCAGGAGAAAATCAAGACCGATCTCGAGCGTATTTTGAATTTTTGCGAAAAACTGAATGAGGTAAACACGGATCACGTAGAACCACTGGTGTACATGTCAGATCGCACCAATCATTTACGTGACGATGTTGTTAAGCCTTCTATAAACAAACAAGAAGCTTTGAAAAATGCACCCGATGCGGATTCTGACTATTTCAGAGTACCAAAGGTTATAAAGAAATAACGTGAAGGTTTACACAAAAAAAGGAGACTTAGGCAAGACTTCCATTTTAGGACAGCAAAACGTTGACAAGGACGATCTACGTATCATCGCATATGGCACTGTAGATGAATTAAACAGCGTTATCGGACTACTGAGTTGTCATACGAATGATACTTCCCTCGTCGATCAGCTTAGGTATATTCAAAACACATTATTCACCGTCGGCTCTGAATTGGCCTCGACGGCTGACGTGTTTACCAAACTCAAATTACAAGCGGTCGACACCAATGACATTAGCTTGCTGGAACAGTGGATCGATGAACAAACAGGTCAATTACCTGAATTGAAATCATTTGTATTACCAGGAGGATCTGTTGCCAATAGCACTGCTCATGTGGCTCGAACTGTTTGTCGTAGAGCAGAACGCAACTGCGTTACTTTGAGTAAAAATATTGATATCCGGTCAGAGGTAATTACCTACTTGAATAGGTTATCAGATTATTTGTTTACGGTAGCCAGAACGATGACCAAGTTAACAAATACAGAAGAAATCGAATGGAAGCCTAAAAAAACCTAAGCTTACTTACTCTGTTTTAAAAACTCTTCGTATTTCTTCTTATCAGCTGCTTTTTTTCGTTCCAACTCAGCTTGTCTACTTATTTGTTGTTGATAGGCTTGTTGTTGTCCAAGCGCTTGTTGTTGCTGTTGGATTTGCTGTAACCGTTGTACCATCAATTTAGCAGCTTCATATTCTGGACTGATCCTCAATGACTCTTCAAGATGCTTAACACCTTCTTTGTCTTTAGATTGATTGAATCTGATGTTGGCCATTAAAAGGTGGGCAACAGCTTTAAAATCGACCAACTGACTTCCGCCATCGGCACGTTGACTTTCAATAACTCCAATCTCGTCACTATCTAAAACCACTTTTAGTTTTGATTCAGCCACATCGAAACTGCCTTTGATAATGCCTACTTGTGCTTGTTTCAATAGGTACTTCGTTCCACCAACTTCTTCATATAGCTTTTTATAGTTCCTAAAAGCCTTTGTTAAGCTGGCTTCATCCCCTTTATATTCTTGGGCAGTAGCCATAATCTCCAACAAACCATAGTTTTTTGGATTGTCTTCCATCACTTTGGCACCAAGAGTTAGACCTGCATCAAAACTTCCGCTTCGCATATATAACCGCGCAATTGAATCAGTGTACTCCATATTGGTACTATCCTCTAACAACATGTAATTGAGCGCAACCAAAGCTGTTCCGAAATCACTATACTTTATAGAACGTTCATACAACGCTTTGTTGGTGTCATACATAGAGTCTGAACCACTTCCTGAGTTTGAGTTACATGAGGCGAATAATAATCCACCGACCAAAAGAGAAATCCAAGTTTTCATAAAAAATATTAAGCTGCGAATTTATCATAATTATCAACAGAATTGGGCTTTTTAGTCAAGAGAAGTATGCCATTAACCTTAACTGAACCAGATAAAAAATGTTAATAGTTTGTGGATATCAGATAAATTTGTTTCCTTTGTACTGCTGACAATGCGACTACTACTACTAAAAGGTCAGCACTTTGATGAGAAAATTATTAACTACAACGCTTATTGCGGTGTTCCTGCCGCTGGCTGCTTTTTCGCAGTGCTCCAACTTAAAACTTACGGTTGACAAACAAACACAATGCGCTCCTGGTATTGTAAATTTTAAACTTATCGGTGCTCCAAACGGTTCCTCCTACTTATGGGATTTCGGAAAAGGTTTTGTTGCAAACACCGATACGGTCTACGAGTTTTTCCTGACGCCGCAAACTGTTAATGTTCAAGTAAAAGTCACTTTCCCTAATGGCAACCAATGCTTAGTCGCAGAAAATGGTATTGCCAAAATATTAGGTAAGCCAAAATTAAGTTATTCAATTTCTCGTCGAATACTTTGTGATGGTCCTGACACAGTTACGCTAGTTAACACAACTCCAAACACAAAACAGATTAGCTGGGTAGTAGACGGCACAAATTATTTCAACGCTGGCAACACCTTAATACATCAGTTTAAAACAGTTGGTGAAAAGAACATAAATCTCGTGGTAACCGACTCATTTGGTTGTCGCGACGTTTCAGAATTTAAACACGTTGCGGTAGTATATCCCGATGTTCATTTAGATTTTACTGCGGACAACACCTCTGGTTGTGTTACTAAACATGTGCAGTTAGCAGCGACCATTGACAGTGATGGAGAAAACATTACCAATACCGAGTGGAGGCTTCCAGGCTCGAACCGCGCTTTTGCAACGGGTATTGTTCCTCCAAGTGTACGGTACGTCGTTCCTGGAGGATACAATGTGTCATTCGCTGTTCAGACCGAACACGGTTGTACGCATGAACTAACCAAAGAAAACTATCTCAATTTTGGTGATTCTATCAAAATCGATTTAAACATTCAAGACAGCGTTCTATGTTTGAAAAATAAAACCAGTATCTCGGTTAAAAATCCAATTAAGAACGGACAATACTTATGGTCGTTTGAAGGAGATCCAGACACAACCCAAATTTCAAAAACCAAGATTGATCTGTTGTACAAGGCAGCAGGAGAATATGACGTCAAACTACTGTTAAACTATGCGGGATGTTTCTCACAAGTGAATATAGCGGATGCCGTTAAAGTGAAAACGTTAGATGCTGATTTTACTAGTACCGATAATTTTCATTGCTATACGCCTCACCTTACACACATCACCAATACAAGCACATCATACCAAGACGCACCATTGACCTATCGTTGGTCGGTGAGTGGTGATAATGGCAAAACCATTTCAAGTTCAAAAGACACCAATTTGGTCTTTCCTTCTCCTGATTGGGGTCGATATAACGTAGAGCTAATTGCTCAGGATCCTTTTGGATGTAAAGACACTTTCATGGTCCGTCAATTCATTCGCGTTGACTCAATCCGACCAACCATGACGAGCAACGAACGCATCGGATGTGTCAATCAAAACATTAAACTTACAAGCATCACACCAGCCAGTTCTTATATATCACCTGACAGCTTTTACTGGGTCGTGTACGATTTAGATGGCAAAACGATATACAACAAAGGTGGAGGAAGAAACATCGAGCAATCGTTTTCTAAACCGGGTTATTACATCGTAACCTTATATGCTGGTAACCTTATCGGATGTATCGATTCACTTCCAAAAAAGCAGTTCATTCATATTATTGAACCACACAAAGACTTTGAGTTAAATGACTCAGCAGTTTGCGCCGGTGATGAAGTAACGATTTCGGCTAAGACAACTCCAGACTTCGCTCCATTCCTTCATTCTTGGCAATTGACCCATGACTTACATGGTGACAAACATGATTTGAAAATTGACACGGGAAGCAGTACAACCATAAAGCTTACGAAGCCTGGTGCCTATTCTGTAAAATACAACCACCAAATAAGTGATGGCTGTAAAGACTCCATCCTTGCTCCTGCCCTATTACACATAAATGGTGTTTCTGGTAAAGTTGTTCTTGACAACAATGATGGATGCCTTCCATTCAACGTAAAGCCTAGATTCCAAATCGCTCAAAACGAACATTTCGGTGATGCCTCCGACAGTTTACAATATACATGGACAGCTAGTCCTTCTAGAAATGTTGACATAATTGATGGCAACACAAGTACACCTAGGTTCGTGTTTAACGACCGTGGCACATACAGAATTTATGTTCAGATATTTAACAGTACGAATTGTCAATACAACAATTACTCTGAAATCATATATGCTGGAGTAAAAGCTGACTTCACTATTCCAAACGATTCGGTTTGTGCTTTTGACTCAATTCCATTAACAAACAGATCGTCGTTAAACCCAACTTCTTACAAATGGAAGATTAATTCTCCAGGTAAATATTCATTGCGCCAGTCAGTCGTACCTAATCGATTGATTTTACGTGACGATGCCTTATATGAAATTCAATTAATTGCTTCTAAGAACAACCAATGTTTCGATACTGCTACTAAGACAGTGCGCTCAATAGTCGTTAGAAGTGAATTCGAAATGGCTGATACGCATTTATTCTGTGCACCTGCATACGCACAATTCAACACCTTGTCTGAAAACGCAGATACCTTCTTCTGGAATTTTGGGGATGGTTCTTCAATCACCACCACTGATGAGTTTATTGCCAATATCTACCATAGAAATACCGGTTTCAGCAATGGTTTTGACGTGACTTTAGTTTCTAAAAGTTATTTGGGATGTTCGGATGAAATCACCATTAAAGATGCCATCAAAGTATTTGGGCCAGTGCCTGATTTTGAAATTAAGAACTTCGTTGGATGTGAGCCTTTGCAAGTTGATTTTATCAATAAGAGTATCGACGCCGCTGAGTTCTACCTGAATTTTGATGACAATACACCTCTTGATTCAACCTATTTCAACAACCATACATACAGAGTTCAAAACACTGGTATGTCACAACGATATATTCCAAGCTTATATGTAAAAGATAGTCTGGGTTGTGCTGCTGCCCTTGAAAGCAGCGATACAGTTCATGTATTAAAAACCCCTACAGCAATTCCATCGGATAAGGAAATTGAAGGCTGTTCTCCTGTTCAAGTCGCATTAGCAGATGAGCGCCTCAACATTACTGCAAGAAGTTGGCTTTTGGATGACGTGGAAATTTCTACGTCAAACTCGGTAAGTCCTTCAATTTCCGCTCCTGGAAACCACGTGTTAGAACTAGTGGTGACAAACGAAAACAATTGCTCAGACACCAGCACTTTTAAGATTAAAGTGAACGACAACCCAATTGCTGCTGTACAAATCATGGTTACGCCGTGTAAAAACGAAAGCACAGACTTTAAAGCTAATGCGTTGAGCAAAGTGGGTATTTTGAATTACATCTGGACGGTCAATAATACAGTTGTTGACACGACGTTATCAGCGCAATACAGTTATTCTTTCACACAAGAAGGTCGCAACCCAGTGAGCTTAGATGTTGTGGATATTAATGGTTGTCGTGGAATATTAGACACAGCCATTACCATTAAAAGTGTGAACCAAATTCCAGATGGCGATATCAAAGTTGTATCGATTCACTCCAACAATGAAATTGAAATTCAATGGAATAAGATAGACCCTGATTTTATCGCATTTTCTTCGATAATCGACAACCAAACGTTACAAACGGTTTATCAAAACGCGCCAAACGCAGATACAAGTACTATTGTCCCTTATGCGGACATCAAACAAGCACGTTGCTTTAGCATGTCGCACACCAACAGATGCGACGAAACTGGCGTTTCCTCAATTGCACATTGTCCGGTTATATTAACGGTAACCAAGGGAGCCATGTTTGAACTAGAACTTGATTGGACTTCGTACAGTGGATGGAGTAACGTAAATGCTTACAACATATTAAGAAGCGATGACGGAATAACATTTAACAAAATAGCCTCTGTAAATGGTACGACACATAACTATACAGACAAGCTACTTTGTGATCAAGACTATATCTACAGAATTGAAGCTACGAATGGTGATTTAATCTCTACATCGAACTTCGAAGGCAACAGACCGAACTATATTCTTAACGGAATTCCAATGGACGTAAAAGTGGCTACTGTGGCTCAAAACAAAGAGATACAAGTAACTTGGGATACGAGTCTATTTGCGCACCCGCATCAATACCTTGTGTGTAAAAGAGATGCAGTAGGTAATGCAGTTCTAGATTCAAAAGTCTTAAGCGGCACTGCATTCACAGATGCTGATGTAGATGTAAATACTCAGCACTTTATGTACACCGTACAAACCATTGACCACTGTAACGTGAAAGGCATTGTCGGCAACATCGGTTTGCCAATGATTCTTGAAGGTTTTTACATGAATGACATGAGTCAATTGTCGTGGACGGCTTACGAACAATGGGATGATGACGTAAATTATTATGAAGTACAAATTCTAGATAATGGCACGTTTGAAACCATCGCTCAAGTGCCTGGCAGTCAAACAGCTTATGTCGACAAAGAGTCTCACGAAGATATTGACGGTGAGTATGTGTTCAGAATCATCGCAGTTTCTTTTGATACTGCCGTTACTAGTACATCAAACGAAATTACCTTAATTGGTTCATCTCTGGTTTGGATTCCAAATGCATTTAGTCCAAATGAAGATGACCACAACCCTGTTTTCCGTCCTTCAGCACAATTCATGTATTTATTACACGATGGCACCTACAGAGAATATGAAATGATTATTTACAATCGATGGGGTGAAGAATTGTTTAGCACCAACGATTTAAAAGAAGGTTGGGACGGCACATACAACGGAAAAGATTGCGAAATGGAGAGTTACTTATACCACATCCGTATCAGTGGCTTAGATAGAGTTGTTTACGATAAAAAAGGTCTTGTTAGGCTAATGCGATGACAAATTGTCAATCGTTTAAAGGCTGCCTGAAAAGGCGGCCTTTTTTTGTTATTCTACCTATGTATTTGCTATGTTTGCACTCCAATAATTACATCCATGTTCGATAATTTATCAAGTAAGTTAGAGAAAGCATTTAAGACCCTAAAAGGCCAGGGTTCGATATCAGAAATTAACGTTGCGGAAACGGTGAAAGACATTCGTCGTGCTCTTATCGACGCCGACGTTAACTATAAAATCGCCAAGGACTTTACCAATAGAGTAAAGGATGAAGCATTAGGTCAAAATGTATTGACCAGTGTTTCACCGGGTCAATTAATGACCAAAATTGTTAGCGACGAATTAACCGATTTGCTTGGCGGTAAAACAGAAGAGGTAAATCTATCTGGAAGTCCTGCAGTCATTTTAATAGCTGGTTTACAAGGATCGGGTAAAACGACGTTCTCGGGTAAGTTTGCGCGATACATTAAAAGCAAGGGACGGAATCCTTTGTTGGTGGCAGGTGACGTATATCGTCCAGCGGCGATTGATCAATTAAAAGTACTAGGAGAACAGGTTGAAGTTGCCGTTTACGCTGAGGAAGGCAATAAAAACCCAGTTGACATTGCTAAAAACGCAATCAAATACGCCAAACAACATCAACATAATCTAGTCATCATTGATACCGCGGGTCGGTTAAGTGTTGATGAGGCGATGATGAAAGAAATTGGCGACGTTAAAAAAGCGGTTAACCCAAATGAGATTTTGTTTGTGGTTGATTCCATGACTGGTCAGGATGCCGTGAACACAGCCAAAGCCTTTAACGATGTATTGGATTTTAGTGGGGTTGTATTAACGAAATTAGACGGTGACACACGAGGTGGTGCTGCTCTATCTATAAAGAGTGTCGTTAACAAACCTATAAAGTTTGTCAGTAACGGTGAAAAAATGGATGCATTGTCTGTTTTCCATCCAGACCGTATGGCGAACAGAATCTTGGGAATGGGTGACATTGTTTCCCTTGTTGAGAAAGCACAAGATTCTTACGACCAAGAAGAAGCAGAACGCATTCAACGGAAGATTCGTAAGAATCAGTTCAACTTTGATGATTTCCTCAAACAATTAGAGCAGATCAAAAAAATGGGGAACATCAAGGATTTGATGGGTATGATCCCTGGCGTTGGTAAAGCCATAAAGGACGTTGACATTTCTGATGACTCTTTCAAAGGAGTTGAGGCAATCATAAAATCAATGACAGTTCAAGAACGTGAGAATCCTGAAATCATTGATGGATCAAGACGTAAACGTATTGCTAACGGTAGTGGAAACAGCATTACCGAAGTGAACAAATTGATGAAGCAGTTTGACGAAATGCGCAAGATGATGAAGAGTTTTAATAAAATGAAACCTGGACGTCGTATGCCGAATATGCCCAAACTTGGAAGGAGGTAAACATGGATTTAAAAGATCAACGGGTCGATTACAACAAATTTGAACTGCTAGAAGATCACGCAGGAAACAACCCATTTGATTTATTTGCACGCTGGTTTGAAGATGCCAAACAAACTGAACCAGAGCCCAACATTATGACCATTAGTACTGCTGATAACAACCATCCGCAAACTCGGATCGTGTTACTCAAAGAAGTACTGAACGAAGAATTTATTTTTTACACCAACTATCTAAGTGCGAAAGGCAAAGCGTTGGCACACAACCCAAATATTTCCATTTTGTTCTTCTGGGGTCAACAACAAAGGCAGGTCAGAATCGATGGCACAGCAACCAAGGTGTCGGCTGACATGTCGGATGAGTACTTTTATAGCCGACCGGTGGAAAGCCAGATTGGGGCGATTGCCTCAACACAGAGTGCTCCCATGAAAAATCGAGAGGAGTTGGACACGAAGTATCAAGAATTAACGGAATTCTATAAATCCAACCCTATTAAACGACCTGAACATTGGGGAGGTTACGCCATCAAACCACATACTTTTGAGTTCTGGCAAGGTCGCGCTAGTCGCTTACACGACCGATTGGTGTATACCGATCAAAACGGACAGTGGGTGCGTTCACGTTTGTATCCATAGCCTTATCCTCAATTTCTGTGAAACTATTCGTTGTCATACCTTGCTATAATGAACCGAATGTTGTTTCAAGTTTGCAAAGCATCGCTGATTGCAATCCTCCTACCCTACCCGTTACGGTTATTGTTGTTGTCAATTCAGAACTGGACTGCGAACCAGCTGTCATCCAACAACATGAGCGGAGTCTTCAAGAAATCAGAAACTGGCAAAGCACCAAACCCGCATGGATAGAGTTAGAAATCCTTAATATCAAAGACGTTCCAAACAAAATAGCTGGTGTTGGAAACGCACGCAAAACAGGAATGGACCACGGCTTTGAATTGGCAGAAGGCAAACACGACAGCATTCTAATTTGTTATGATGCCGACTGCACCTGTACTGAGAACTATCTGACGGCCATCGAAGATGCGTTTGAAGCAAATCCAAATCATGATGTAGCAACCATTTACTTTGAGCACAACAACCTGTCTTCAGAGGCGATTGTCGACTATGAGTTATTCCTTCGCTATCATTATCAAGGATTGAAATACACAGGATATCCTTATGCCTACCAAACGATCGGCTCTTCCATGGCAGTGCGTGCCGACACCTATCAACAATTTGGAGGCATGAACCAACGAAAGGCTGGAGAAGACTTTTACTTTCTACATAAACTGATACCTTATCGACAGGTTTTTGAAATAAACAATTGTGTGGTGTATCCGTCGTCTAGGACGTCTGACAGAGTACCGTTTGGGACAGGTCATGCCGTTGCCAAGTTTGACGAAAGTATTTGCAAAACGTATTACACATATCATCCAACGATTTATGCTGAGATTCGAAAGTGTATCCAATTGATAGAGAAGGCTACAATGGAAACTGGTTTAGACGTGAACCAAATGCCCACTGACATTCAACTGTTTTTGACGCATCAGAAGTTTCAAAAAGCCCTCATACAATTCACAAAACAAACCAAATCAGATGTGTTATTCAGACAGGCCATCTATCGTTGGCTCAATGGATTTCGCATGCTAAAATTGGTACACTTTTTACGTGACCAATCGTTGACCAACATCCCCATACAACATGCGGTTTCACAGTTTTGGACGATGAATTACAACACCAAATTAAGCCTTACCAATAAAGAATGGCTTGAGCGTTTTAGAAAACTCGAAAAAGGTTAAACTATCGCTTAAGTTTCTTAGGATCTACTCCTCGTTTCTTAGCCATCTCTTCCAATTTCTTTTGGAATCGTGACTGTTTCACAGTTACCTTCTTTTTCTTGTTGGCTTCCATTTGTAAACGTAGTTTGTCTTCATCCACAATGAATTTACTGAAGATAAAGTTTTGACCAAACGTAATCATGTTAGCTAAGAAATAGTAATAACTTAAACCTGCAGCGTAGCTATTGAACCAGAAGAACAACATAACCGGCATGAGGTACATGATGTACTTCATTTGGTTGTTCATACCTGCTTGACTTTGCTGGTTGTAGATCGTATATAACAATGACGATGCAGCCATCAATAAAGTAAACAAACTAATGTGGCTATCACCCAAGAGTGGGATTTCGAATCCTAATTTCAACCATTCATCGTAGGTACTTAAATCCTTCGCCCACAAGAAACTCTTTTGTCGTAGTTCGATACTACTTGGGAAGAATCTGAACAAGGCAATCAAGATTGGCAACTGTACCAACTGAGGTAAGCAACCACCAAATGGACTAACGCCCACCTTCCTATACAGCTTCATTTGTTCTTGCTGTACCTTAGTCATGTCACCGTTGGCCTTTTCTTTAATTTCCTCAAGTTCCGGCTTCAACAGTTTCATCTTCGCCGTCGACAAATAACTCTTGTACATTGGGAAGATTAAGACCAACTTGATCATCAAGGTTAACAACAAGATGATAAGACCGTAACTCTTAATCGATTTAGACAACCAATGAAATACTGGAATTACTACCGCTTTATTCACCCAACTGAAAGTCCAGTGACCGAGTTGTATGGTTCCCTCAAGACCCATATCAAATTTCTTTAACGTTTTATAATGATTCGGTCCGAAGTACCACTGCATGTTCTGTTCGTCTGAAGTATTAAACGAATACGGCAATGAAAGATCTGCAACCATTTCACCTACATACTCCACGTTTTCTGGTTTCTCGACTGAAATCGTTGTACCTGATTCTTCTAAACCTTCAGGAAAAATCAACGTCGACATAAAAAACTGTTGCTTGAATGCCAGCCATTGAATACCTGCTTGTAAGTTATCGTCGTCGTCGCTTGTCTCAGACAAATTATCCGGTTCGTCTTCAGACTTATACTTATAATACACCGTTGAAACACGACGTTCGTTAGCAAGCTTGCGCTCTTGCAAAGGCAAACGCATGTCCCAAGCCAATGAATATGAATTGTGTTTTCGTGCGATGTTTTCTTGCAAGTCGACTAACCTAAACGCGTAGTCCACTAAGTAGCCTTCATTCAAGGTATAGGTTTGTTCGATAGAACCTCCTGTACTGAACTTATGCTCCAGTGTGATGTGGTTATCGCTTTTTTCTTTTACCGTAAAATCTAAATTCTTGGTTTCGACAACACCAGATTTTAACGGAATGGTATACGAAAAGTTGTTGCTGCCAGGTTCGATCAGAACCAAAGGAGTTGAATCGGCGCGCTGATATTCGGTTAACACAACCTTATTCACCGACCCACCTTTACTTGTGAACTGGATGTCTATTTTGGCATTGTTAATTCCATAAAACGTTTCTGGTAATGCAACAACTTCTGGAGTTGTATCAACCACTGTTGCCACAGCCGCCTCTTGTACAGCTTCTGTAGTTGTCTGTGGAGCATTTTTCGCCACTTCGGCCGCTCGCTTTAAAGAATCTATGGTAGCCTCTTTAGCGATCGAATCTGCGCGTAATTGCTCTTTTTCAAAAGCCTGTTGTTCTAATTCAGTTTTATTTGAGCTGTACATCAGCCATCCAGCGAAGATGACAAATATGAGCACATAACCGATGATCGAATTCTTATCCATTCATTTCTTTTTTCGGGCTGCAAAGGTATGATTTTCCACTTGGCATGACACAGGAATTACCAAAATCACAATGGAGACATACTAATTATCTACCAACAACAAGAATAACAATTGGTTTTTCGTCTAAATGAAGCATCCAATTGGAGATTTCATTGAGCCACCATTGTCAACAATCATATCTAAAAGTGAAATTTATCCAGAAGCTTCGTCCGCTTTTGAAATACCTTTCAACTTTATTTAAAACACATAAAACAAAAACATGGCATTTAAAACAGACATCAATCAAGGCGAGATTAAAGTATTTTTCGACGAACCAACTTCTGGCAACATCACATTCGCGGATATGGGAATTACAGATGAAGATCTACTTTTCGAAGGTGGCCTCGTACGGATAGTCTTTGATTTCGAAAACATAGGTGAGCACAACTATTTCAAAGTACCAACCATCAATGTATCGTATACTGAAGAGATGGGAGAAACACATTGGCAGTGCGACTTTAACCGCACCACGATTTTAGACAAACACGACCATCATAGTCGATCAACTGTGGTATTGTTGAACCGTAACAAATTGGCTGATTTGGAACACCACCACACCAACTCAATGATACTTCACGCAGAATTTCCTAAACCTGTTCAGATAATTGCAGATGCATCACAGGTGCATTTTTTCAATTGATTCACCAATATTCAGGAAGTAAACGACATTAGTAATCTTGAATTATATATGTCGTTATGTAAATTGTTTACAATAGACTGAGTCTTGTTTTAGGCTGAATAAAACCTCTTGCCTATAAGACGCATTACATCTCATTCATTAATTTTGTTTCGTTTAATCACTGCTCAAAAGATCCAAACGAAATGTAAAATTTTATGAAATTCAACACCACACTACCCTCAGCTTTAAGACCATATTTTGAAGAAGAACTTCACGAATACGAGCACGTTTTAAAACAAGGTGATTTACAAAAGGCCTGGCATCACTTAGAAAGGGCACATATTATCGGTCAACAATACCCGTTTGCGCATAACCATGTACATTGGAAAATGCTATTATTCGGCATACGCATTAAAAGTGTCAAGGAAGTATTTGGGCAGATTCCGAGATTGCTTTTTGGTGGTGTTAAATCCTTTGTGGGGAAGGTTCCTATTGGCAACCCAGGAGGTAGTAATGTTCCTCCCCTCAAGCCCTATCCTATCCCAAATGACCTTCAAGATATTTTCACAAAAGCGGGGTTGGACTAGTATATTTGGGTAATAAAAAAAGACAATGGCTTCTCAAATATTTATCAATTTCGCAGTAAAAGACCTCAATAAGTCCAAGGCATTTTATGAAGCCATGGGCTTCACAATCAACCCAAATTTCTCGGATGAGTCTGCAACGTGTCTTGTGTGGAGTGAAACCATCTTTGTCATGGCTATGACGCATGAGCGTTTCGCAAGTTTTACTTCAAAACCCATCGCTGATACTGAAAATAATATCGCTGGCATACTTGCTTTAACAGTTGATAGTATAGACAAAATGAATGAAGTAGCTGATGCGGGTCTGGCAGCTGGTGGCAAAGAGTCCAAAGCTTTGATAGATCACGGTTTTATGCAAGTCCGCACGGTTGAAGACTTCGACGGACATACCTGGGAAATATTCTATATGGACATGAGTAAAATGCCTCAAGATTAAACGCCAATTATGCAAACATCCAAACAACTCGCCAATAGATTTAGAGAGGTGTTGCTAAACGGAAAGTGGATAGCAAACACCAACTTCCAAGACCAACTGGAAGATGTTACCATTGAACAGGCCACGACAAAAGTTTCGACTTTAAATACGATTGCCCTCTTAACCTTTCACATTGATTATTACATTGCAGGGTTAAATCATTTTTTCGAACAGGGAAGTCTTGACATTCGGGATAAATTTAGTTTTGATATGCCGCCTATAGAAAACGACAGAGCGTGGCAAGATATGAAACAACGTTTGTTTCAAAACGCAGAAACCTTTGCCAAGCATGTTGAAGCATTGCCGAACGAACGACTTGACGACGTTTTTGTAAAAGAAGACTACGGGAAATATGCTCGAAATATAGACGCCATGATTGAGCATAGTTATTATCACCTTGGCCAAATCTCATTAATTAAAAAAATGGTACAATTACCATCAACAATATGACAAACAACCACATAAACTACATCGAGTTCAAAGCGACCAAACTTAAAGCGATTAAAGCCTTTTACAGCGAAGCCTTTGATTGGGTATTTACCGATTATGGTTCTAAATACGCAGCGTTTGAAAACAGCGGATTACATGGCGGTTTTGAATTAACGAAAAAACCTATAAAAAAGGGAGCACTTGTGGTTTTGTACCACGAAGATTTAAAAGCCATTAAAAAAAGAATTAAAAAGTCAGGCGGTAAAATAACGAAACCAATATTCGATTTTCCAGGTGGACGTCGCTTCCACTTTAAAGATCCCTCGGATAACGAATTGGCAGTTTGGTCAGACAAATAACCGGATTTGCCAACGATTACATTAGAAACATACATAAACGCACCTATCGAACGCGTGTTTGATTTAAGTCGCAGCATTGATCTACATATGATATCAACGCATCAGACCAAAGAACAAGCCTTCGCAGGCAAAACATCTGGGTTAATAGGTTTAGGAGAAACAGTTACTTGGCGGGCCTCGCACTTTGGCATTCGGCAAATGTTAACATCAAAAATCACGGCTTATACTTACCCGCACACCTTTACCGATGAAATGGTTGATCGGGCTTTCAAGTCGTTTACACATCAACATACTTTCGCTGCAACAGAACACGACACAAGCGTTAAGGACGTGTTTTCCTACGTCTCCCCGTTGGGTATATTGGGTAGATTGGCTGATGCATTGTTTTTAAAAAGGTATATGACAAAGCTTTTAAAGCAGCGCAATCAGGTCATTAAACACTATGCAGAATCAGACCTTTGGTTGGGTATTTTGAATGACAAATAAAAAAAGGCTGCTTCGTAAAGAAACAGCCTTTTCAATTATTATTAATATCGAATTAAGCGACCGAAGTAGCTTGAGGTGCTGCCGACTTGATTTCGTCGTTTGAACCTTCTTCGTATTTTTTAAAGTTGTTGTTAAACAATCCAGCTAAGTGATTTGCTTTTGTATCGTAGTTGGCTTTGTCGGCCCACGTATTTCTTGGATTTAACACTTCTGTAGGTACGTTTGGACAAGTAGTTGGCATCGCCAATCCAAAAACTGGATGATTTGTGTATTCCACATTGTCTAGCTCGCCATTTAGTGCAGCAGTAATCATAGCTCTAGTATATTTCAAGCTCATTCGTTTACCAACACCAAATGGTCCACCGCTCCAGCCAGTATTAACCAACCAAACGTTTACATTCGATGCACGCATTTTATCTCCTAGCATTGCCGCATACTTAGCAGGATGCAATGGTAAAAATGCTGCGCCGAAACAAGCACTAAAAGTAGCTTCAGGATCTTCAACTCCTGCTTCTGTACCAGCAACCTTAGCAGTGTAACCACTAATAAAGTGATACCCAGCTTGACCTGGAGTTAGCTTCGAAATTGGAGGTAAAACACCAAAGGCATCTGCCGTTAAAAAGAAAATATTTTTAGGTTCACCGCCCACTGAAGGCACGGCAATATTGTCGATATGATCTATTGGATACGCTACACGTGTGTTTTGTGTAACTGAAACATCTTCGTAGTTGACCTCATTCGTTCCTTCGAAGAATCTCACGTTTTCAACCAATGCGCCTCGTTTGATGGCATTCCAAATTTGTGGCTCTTTTTCTTCAGTTAAGTCGATACATTTTGCATAACAGCCACCTTCGAAATTAAACACTGAATTATCAGCCCATCCGTGCTCGTCGTCACCGATTAGTCTTCTGTCTGGATCTGCGGATAAGGTTGTTTTACCCGTTCCTGATAATCCAAAGAAAATAGAGGTATCACCGTCTTTGCCGATGTTGGCTGAACAATGCATCGAAAGAACGCCTTCGTCTTCAGGAAGCGTGTAATTCAATACAGAGAAAATACCTTTTTTCAACTCACCTGTATATCCACTTCCACCAATCAAAATGATTTTTTTGGTGAAGTTGACAATGGTAAAGTTGTGTTGACGTGTTCCATCCACTTCCGCATTCGCCATAAAACTTGGCGCAGCAATTACCAACCATTCTGGTGTTTGGTTTACGGCTTCTTCTGCAGTTGGGCGAAGGAAAAGGTTGTTGGCGAATAAGTTTTGGTACGCAGACTCAGTGACTACACCAATGTTCATTCTGTAATTTGGATCAGCACATGCAAAAGCGTCTCTCACGTAAATACGCTTACCAGAATAGTGATTGATTACTTTGTCAAGTAATGAATCAAATTTAGCTGGCTCAATGGGTTGATTGATGCTTCCCCACCAAACTGTGTCTCTTGTGATGTCGTCTTTTACAACAAATTTATCTTTAGGCGATCGACCTGTAAACTCTCCTG
>Ga0055584_100001165_pt1 | contig 25832 bp, 19 predicted proteins | sample OSDHelmetaG_FD_58716 | JGI IMG/M metagenome (GOLD analysis project Ga0055584, IMG submission 58716) | Pelagic marine sediment microbial communities from the LTER site Helgoland, North Sea, for post-phytoplankton bloom and carbon turnover... | ecosystem: Environmental > Aquatic > Marine >...
CGGTTGTCGAGCCCGTTTGCAGGCGACCGGTTGTCGAGCCCGTTTGCAGGCGACCGGTTGCAGAGCCCGTTTGCAGGCGACCCGTTGCAGCGTCTGGCTGTGGTGCCGTCCCAGTGACGATGAGGGCAGGGGGCGCGGATGCTGAACTCTCTGCGGTGACGATTCTAACCTGACTTGAGGAAACTTCTGGAGTTTCTTCGACGGGCAGGGCGGTCGCGACAGGGATTTCGGCGGGATCGGGATTTTTTGGCCATCGCTTCAGTGCATCCCGAGCATCAGCGGGGCGGTGGTCGATGTCGCGATTGATGAGCCACATCACCCACTGGCAAATTGCGGGAGGAAGATCGGGTCGAACCTGGTCGAGTGGGATGACTTTATGCTGCAGGTGCGCGTTCATGACCTGCGGCGCAGTGTCGCCATTGAAGGGATACTGTCCGGTCAGAGCGTTATAGAAAACGCAGCCCATCTGGTAGATGTCTGTTCTGGCGTCGAGTTCCCCGCGTTCGAATTGCTCCGGTGCCATGAAAAAGATCGACCCAAGGACCGAGTCCTCCTGATCCATGGTTTGCACGGAAGGAGACTTGCTGAATTTGGCGAGACCGAAATCGAGGATCTTGATCTGAAATTTTCCTGATGCCTGCCAGATCACCATGATATTGGTCGGCTTGATGTCCCGGTGGATCACATCAGCGGCTTGGGCGGCGATGAGTGCTTCCATCGTCTGATAGACAACTTCGGTGAAATCTTCCTGCGTCAGGACCCCACGTTCGATTGTTTCGTTGAGCGTTTCTCCCTTGAGAAGTTCCATTACGACGAAACCACCTTCATCATCCTGGCCGACATCAAAAACCGTGATGATGTTCGGGTGATTCAGCGTGGAAAGGGTCTGTGCTTCGGCAATGAGCTTGCTCGCGGCTTCTTTGACCTCCTCTTCTGTCGCCTGATCGGGCGAGAGGACTCGTTTCATCGCGACTTCCCGCTGAAGCTGCGTGTCGAATGCTTTGTAAACGGCGCCGAGACCACCTTTTCCGATCTGCTCTCGAATTTCGTAGCGACTGCTCATCAGATTTGCGGCAACGACTGCGGTGAGTTATTTCGGGGGGAGTTTGCCGTCGATTGCGAATTATATAGGCCATTATTGAATTTTTCACGGATTATTCCCATCTTTTTGGAAGGCTTAACTACCAGCGATTCGCAGCTCTTTTTTCGCGGAATACATCTGCCTTTTCGCGTGAGCGGAAAAGCTCTGAATTTTTCGAAAACGCTGGCGCAAGTCGAGTCGCCGCCTAGCTTCCTCCCATGACTCGTGAAGACCTTGCTGCGACGCTGGAAGAGATTGCCCTGCTCCTGGAATTGAAGGGGGAGAACCCTTTCAAAATCCGTGCCTACCGAACCGGCGCGGACGTTGTTCAGCAGTTTGCCGGTGATATCGTTGCCAAAGCGAAAGAGGGTGACCTCAAGGGGATCAAAGGGATCGGCGACGCGCTGCAGCAAAAGCTTCACGAACTCGCTTCGACGGGGAAGCTCGAATATAGCGAGAACCTCAAGGCGGAGTTTCCGGCAACTTTGTTTGATCTTTTCAAGATCCAGGGGCTTGGGCCGAAGAAAATCAAGGCGCTCTACGAGTCTCTCGGTGTTGACTCGGTTGATCGACTCAAGGAAGTCTGCGAATCAGGCGAGATGGCTGAGCTGTCCGGGTTTGGGAAAAAAACCGCCGAGAAGGTTCTCGAAGCGATTGCGTTTCGGGAGCAGAATGCGGATCGGTTTCGGCTCGGAGATGTCGCAGTGCCGGTCGCGGAGATTCTGGACTTTCTGCGATCTCATCCTGACTGTCTTCGCGCGGAGGCTGCGGGAAGTTATCGGCGAGCGAAAGAGACGGTGCACGACGTCGATTTTCTCGTCGCATCGTCAAATCCCGAGTCGATCATCGAAGCGTTCGCTTCCCAGGAGCTGGTTTCCAAGATCATCGCGCAAGGTTCCACCAAGGCGAGCATCTACCTGGAGAACGGTTTGCAATGTGATCTGCGAGTGGTATCGAACGACGAATTTGCCTGTGCGCTGGCCTATTTTACGGGTAGCAAAGAGCACAATGTAGCCATGCGAGTGCGTGCCCTGGAGCGGGGCTACACGCTCAACGAATATCGACTCTCACCAAAAGAGGGGAGCGAAAAAGACGAGCCACCTGTCTTTGAATCGGAGGAGCAGCTCTATGATTTTCTTGGCCTCGTCTACGTCGAGCCGGAGCTTCGCGAAAACACCGGGGAAGTCGAAGCTGCCGAATCTGGGGATCTTCCGCAGTTAATTGAAAAAGAAAATCTCCGTGGCACTTTTCACAATCACACCACTGAGAGTGATGGAAAAAATACCCTCGAAGAGATGGCCGAAGCGGCCATTGATCTGGGGCTTGAATATCTCGGCATTGCTGACCACTCGAAGAGTTCTTTCCAAGCCAATGGCCTCGATGAAAAACGGCTTCGTTCGCAAATTGAGGAAATCGGAAAGCTGAATCGCAAGTTTGTCGGAGACGGAACTAATTTCCGTATCTTCACCGGGAACGAAGTCGACATCCTCAAGGACGGAAGTCTTGATTTCGAAGACGACCTTCTCGGTGAGTTGGATTATGTCGTCGCCTCGGTTCACAATGCGATGACTTTGTCGGAGAAAGACATGACAGAGCGGATTATTAAAGCCGTGAGCCATCCTGCAGTGACAATGTTAGGGCATCTGACGGGGCGGCTGCTGTTGCAGCGTGAAGCATATGCGGTAAACGTTCCCGCGGTGATCGATGCCTGTGCCGAAACGGGAACCATCATTGAACTCAATTCGAATCCGTGGCGCCTCGACATGGATTGGCGATGGTGGAAGCTGGCAACCGAGAAAGGCGTGAAATGCGCGATCAATCCTGACGCACATCGTACTACCCAGTTGGACTATCTCTGGTTCGGCGTGCGATTGGCTCGTAAGGGATGGCTTACCCGCAACGACGTAGTAAACACAATGACCCGGGAAGAAATCGAAGAACTCTTTCAACTCGACCCCATTTCATGAAACAATATTTACTTCAGGAAAATGATAACGGAAAACTTGCCGCCGTTCTCAATGAAACTCACACTCCTGATCCGGGCCCCGGTGAGGTGAGGGTGAAAATGGAAGCGTGTTCTCTGAACTACCGCGACCTGTTGATGAAGTCGGGCCTCTCTGCATCGAGTGGCGATGATGCAGTCATCCCGCTCTCTGATGGTGCAGGAGTCATCTCGGCTGTCGGCGAAGGTGTGAGCGTTTGGTGCGAGGACGATCGTGTTGCCCTGACATTTTTCCGGGATTGGGAAAGTGGGCCTTTTGACATGAAGTATCACAAGGCCGCGCGTGGAGGATCATGTGACGGTGTTCTCGCCGAGGAAGTGGTGACGCCTGTTCACAGCCTGGTGAGAGTACCACAAGGATACAGTGCGACGGAAGCAGCCTGCCTGCCCTGTGCTGCGCTGACGGCGTGGCATGGTCTCATGGAAAGAAGTCGTCCGCTCGCAGAGGGGGAGACTGTGCTCTGCCTTGGCACGGGAGGTGTTTCGATCTTTGCTCTGCAGTTGGCAAAAGCTGCAGGAGCGAGGGTCATCGTGACAAGCAGCTCGGACGAGAAACTCCGGCATGCGTCAGAAATGGGGGCAGATGAGACGATCAATTACCGCGAGAATCCGGATTGGGAAAAAGTGGTTTTTGAAAAAACGAATCAGCAAGGTGTCGATCATGTCATCGAAGTAGGCGGACCGGGAACACTGGAGAAATCCATGAGTTCTGCAGGGGCGGGAGGCTCGATTGCCCTGATCGGGGTGCTGACCGGATTCGATGCGCCGGATGCGAGCCTGTTTCCTCTTGTGACGAAGAATTTGGATCTGTCAGGAATTTATGTGGGCAACCGCGAAATGTTCGAGCGCATGAATACTTTCCTGACGGAGCATGAAATCCGTCCCGTGATTGACCGGGAGTTTGCCTTCGAAGAGGCAGGTGAGGCCTACGACTACCTCGAAAGTGGATCTCACTTCGGGAAAGTTGTCGTGCGGGTGGGGTGACGAATGGGACCGGCTGCTTCAGCTGCCGCCATCAGCCTCGATTTCGGCGACTGAAGTCGCCAATCCTCTGCCTTTCACTTAGCGCAGACCTTTTCGTATAAACCGAGCGTCTCTTTCGCGATCTCGGCCCAGCTGAAGGTGTTGAGCACGCGTTGTCTTCCCGCTTTACCCATTGCGTCGCAGCGCTTTTCATCCTGAACCAGCTCATTGATCGCTGCTCCGAGGTCTTTTGCAAATGCGTCCGGGTCAGTCGCTTCGAAAGGGGATTCGGTCTGTTGCTCCAGAGGAACGAGTGTTCCGGTTTCGTCGGGAATGATGATCTCTTTCATCCCGCCAACCTCAGAGGCGACGACGGGCGTTTCGCAGGCCATTGCTTCAAGGTTGATAATTCCAAAGGGTTCATAAATCGAAGGACAGCAGAACACGCGGGCGTGGCTGTAGAGCGCAATTTTCTCCTCCGTCGAAATCATTTCCTGAATCCAGATGATATTCCCGTCGAAGCCTTCGCGCGCTCGGTCAACGGCCTGAGACATTTCTGCTGCGATGTCTTGCGTATCGGGAGCGCCAGCGCAAAGAACGACCTGAGTATCCGGATCGAGATGCTGGATCGCATTGACGAGATGGATGATTCCCTTCTGGCGGGTGATACGGCCAACGAAGAGAACAAAAGGCTTGTCAGGATTGATGCCGTATTTTTCGAGAACCTCGGGAGATTCGGTGGGGACGTATTCGTCAGGATCGATACCGTTGTAGATCACGGGGACTTTCGATTCGTTGACGTCGAAATGCCGGAGAATGTCTTCGCGCGTTTCTTTGGAAACGGCGATGACGGCATCAGCCATTTCGATGGCCGTTTTCTCGAGCCAGAGCGTGAAGTCGTATCCTCCGCCAAGTTGTTCGCGCTTCCAGGGGCGGAGCGGCTCGAGCGAGTGCACCGTAAGAACGAGGGGGATGCCGTAGTTGAGTTTCGCGAGGACACCGCCGAAGTGCGAATACCAGGTGTGAAGATGGACGACATCGGCGTCGATGCTGGCGGTGTTGAAATCAAGGCAGTTCTGCAGCGCGGAGAATACCGAATGCAGAGCGGTTGGTGCGGTGTAATCCGAGCGGTCCGTCGCAAAGCCCTGAACGGTCGGGTTTCCCTTGTCGAGTTTCTGATCACCAAAACAGCGAACCTCGACATCACATAGGCGGGCCAATTCGCGTGAGAGATACTGAACGTGAATGCCAGCTCCTCCGTAAATATTGGGAGGGAATTCGTTGGTGAGTAGAAGCGACTTCATTCTGGTAAGACCATTCCTGTCGGGCCGCGAAGTAAGTGGAGAATAGTCTAGAGTTCAACTGTAGACTTCCACTGCGCCACTTCGATCTTTCCATTGTGGCGATTCTGCAATTCCTCCTGCAGGGCTTCAGATTGCTCCGGCTCTCCATGGACGAGGAAGACCCGCTCTTTTGAGCCACCCATAGCATCGAAATATTCCAGCAACTCGCTTTTGTCGGCATGTCCGCTGAATGAATCCAGGATTTCGATATCGGCTCTGAGATTAAAAGTATCGCCGAGGATTGGGACTTCTTTCCAGCGATTCCGGATTTTCCATCCGAGCGTGTTCTCAGCGCAGTATCCCACAAAGAGAATCGTATTCTTCGAATCTTCGATGTTGTTGCGGAGGTGGTGAAGGATGCGGCCCGCCTCGCACATTCCTGAGGCGGAAATGATGATCGCGGGCTGATTCAACTCGTTGAGTTTTTTGGACTCGGAAACCTTGCGAACCATGGAGAGCGATTCGAAGCCGAAGGGGTTTCGTTTTTCAAAAAGGAAATCATAAACTCTCTGGTTGAAGCACTCGGGGTGAATTCGGAAAATCTCTGTGGCATTCACGGCGAGGGGACTGTCGACGTAAATTGGCACGTCTGGAATTTCTCCGGATTCGGTCAATTCGTGGAGAACGTAGATGAGTTGCTGTGTCCGCTCGACCGCGAATGCTGGAATGATCACCTTCCCGTTTTTCTCGAGTGCCCTGACGAGGATGTCGCGCAACAGGTGATTTGCCTGCGTTGGCAATTCGTGTTCGCGATTGCCGTAGGTGCTTTCCATGATGAGATAGTCGACGTCATTGGCGATAACGGGATCACGAAGAAGTTCGTTGTCGCCTCGACCGACATCGCCGGAGAAGAGGAGGCGCTTCTTTTCCCCGTTTTCAACAATATCGAGAATTATCTGGGCCGATCCGAGGATGTGACCGGCGTCGATGAAAGTGAGGGAGATGCCATCCGCAATCGGAATGGAGCGCTCGTATCCGATGTTCACAAAGTGTCGGACGCATTCCTCGGCATCCTGTTCCGAATAAAGTGGTTCGAGAAGTTTCTCGCCTCTCTTTTCCCGACGCTTGTTGAGCCACTTCGTATCCTGAATCTGGATGCGCGCCGAATCCGTCAGCATGATCTGGCAGAGGTCGCGCGTTGCGAAAGTGGAGTAGATGTTCCCTTCGAAGCCATTCTTTGTGAGGTTGGGCAGATTGCCACTGTGATCGATGTGCGCGTGAGAAAGAATGACAGCGTCGATGGAGGAGGGGTCGAAGAGGAAGTTGCGATTTCGATCCCATGAGTCGTCACGCCGTCCCTGATAGAAACCGCAATCGAGGAGAATGCGGGAGCCATTTGCTTCGAGGAGGTGCTGTGATCCGGTGGTTGTCCCGGCGGCTCCGCAAAAGGTAATTTTCATGAAGGATTTCTAACGGTATACACCCAGCGCGGCAAGTGTGGATACAGAATCAAAAATACGTTCTTTTCACATTTCACTGCGGTTTCCCATAATTGTCAGGATCCAAAAGATAGAAGATTTAAAATTTTTAGCGGAAATTCACATTATTTTGTTGCCTTAATTATAAACTTATCTTAAATTCATCGTCATGAACCGGATTGAGACCACTATTCTAACTCTGTCAGCCGCCGCCCTTCTTGTTCCCTCTATCGGAGCAGAGGAACCGAACGTTACGAACTTTGACAATCGGATTTCAGCTCTTGAGGCTCGCCTCGAGTCGATTGAAGGTGCCATTCGTGGAAACACTGGCTCCTACTCATACCAGGAGCAGGCTACTCTGGATGCGACCAACAACTCCACGACGCAAAACCTCTCTACCAGTAATGAGACTTATGTCATTCAAGAAGGTGACAGTCTTGGCAGCATTGCTCGAAAGCATGAGATCGAGCGGGCCGACCTTCTCGCCGCCAATCGCCTCAGCGAAGGCCAGCCCATTTACATTGGAGAGACACTCGTCATTCCTGGGGTAAAAGCTCCAGCTCCAGCTCCAGCGCCTGCACCAGCGTCGGAGCCTCCCGTCCCGCAGGTGGAGGAGAAAAAGCAGGTCGCTAAGAATGACAGCAAGCCGGCACCGGCCAGAGAAAAGTCTGTCGTCATAGGGGAGACAAAGAAGGCACCAGCCAAGGGTAAGAGCCACATGGTTGGGAAGGGTGATACTCTTACCAGCATTGCTTCCCGTCACGGAACTGATGTGAAATCTCTCGAGTCGGCCAACGGACTTCGCACGGATGTTATCAGCATTGGGCAAGTGCTTACCATCCCAGGCGCGCCGCAGAAGGTTGCTGACAACACGAATGAAAAGGCTCCTGAGTTGCAGGCTCCGAAGTTTCAGTATGACAATCCACTTCTCGGCACCAACGAGACGTATGGTCACTACACGGTGAAGAAGGGGGACAATCTCTACGCTCTCGCTCGTGATTTCTTCACCAACATGGGCGAACTCCAGCGTCTCAATCGTCTCGGAGAGAAAACTCTGATTTATCCTGGCAACGACATCATCGTTCCGACTTCGAAGTATAACGAGTATCACAACAGCAAGGATGTTGCCACGCGCTAGGACCACACCGCACACCAATTTGTCTCCGATGCCTTCCCGGGCTGTTGAGAGACATAGTTGAGTGGTCAGAAAGCCCGGTCTCGCAAGGGACCGGGTTTTTCTTTTGTAGAAAAGGCTATTTCCCCAACTTCGCCGCCATCTCCACGGCTTCAAACAAGCTCCGCGAATTAGCCTTTCCCTGCCACGCAATATCCAGTGCCGTTCCGTGATCGACTGATGTCCGGACGATAGGCAGGCCGAGCGTGGTGTTCACGGCTCGATCAAAAGCGAGAGCCTTCAAAGGAATGTGCCCCTGATCGTGATACATACAGATGAAGGCATCGGTCTCCTTTCTTCTCCAATCGAGAAATGCGGTGTCGGGAGGCAAGGGGCCCTCAAGAATCGCCCCGTCTTGCGCGACGCGGTTCATCGCGGGTATGATGATTCGCTCTTCTTCCCGATTTCCAAACAGCCCGCCCTCGCCGGCGTGGGGGTTCAAGCCGCAAACCACCATTTTGGGTTCATGCCCCCGGATGCGTTTCATTGCACTGCGAGTCAGCTCAATCACATCGACGATTCGGTCTTCCGTGATGAGAGAAGGGACTTCGAAAAGGCCGACGTGAACGGTGACGAAGCTCGCCGTGACTTCATCGGAAACCTGGAGCATGCAGGAACGCTCCGCCTTGGTCCGCTTGGTGAAAATTTCTGTGTGTCCAGGGAAGTGGATCCCTGCACTGTAAAGGGCTTCCTTGTTGATCGGAGCGGTCGCGACACCAGCGACGACACCGTCGAGCGCCAGGTCAATCGCCTTGGTGATGAAATCGTAAGCCGCTTGGCCCGTGCTTGGATTGATCTTTCCGGGCACGAAGTCATCCATTGAGATATCGGCTGCGTTAAAGACTCCGGGCTGGTAAGCGCTTGATAAATCAGACTGGGAATAGACGGCCGGCGAAAACGGTTTTCCCGTTCTCTCCGCGCATTCAGCTAGGACTCCATGACTTCCAAAAACGATGGAAGTGCACAGTTTCGCGATCTCCTCGTTGGCCAAAAGATCGAGGCATATCTCTGGCCCGACCCCGGCGGGGTCGCCCATGGTCACGGCAATGCGAGGAAGGCTCATTGCGGGAAAAAACGCGTGGAAGGGTCTTTCGTCAACGGGTGAAGCAGTCTCGGGCGATGATTTCGACTCCGATCAAACAGGGTTCACTCTTTGGCTAAACAGGGTTTGCTCCATTTCCCAACCATCTTGGGTCACTCGACCTGTGTCTCGGCTTCCTCTTTCAGGGTAGCTTCTCCTTCAGCGACAGTTACGGTGGTCTCTTCCGCGGGCTCCGGGGGTGGAGGGGGCGGAGGGATTTCCACGATGATACGGACTTCGCCAGCATCGATTTGCTCGATGGATTTGGCATTCTGAATCGAAACCCGCTCGAGTCCGACGCCGCTTTCGGCAAGGAGTCTTCTCGCCTCGTTGCCTCGTTTTTCGAGTAGATAGTCTCCGTAGGCTCCCGTTGAGGTTCCGTATCTTACGGGCTTGATCAGCACGCGATTGCCGGCGAGCGGTGGGGTGTTGAGTTGCTTTGCGATGCCTGCGATGAGGGACGTTTGGTTGGCCTGGAGAAGAAAGGAGTTTCTGGAAAAACGGACCGGGTCGAGGTGAACGTATTTGTTGTATGGTTCCGGGACCTGTTTAACCGTGGGGAAAATTGCAGAGCTGAGTGGGAAAGTCGGAGCTGGCTGGTCTTCCTGCATCAGGGGGATGGCGCGGAGCGGTCCCTTGGAAGTAGCAGGGGGAATCGTTGTCGTGATCGTGGTAGGTGCCGTCTTCGCTGGGGCCGTGCCATCGATGGGGCTGAGATCGGCTAGCATCAGCATAGTGGGAAAAATCTTATCGAGGGCGAGACCGGGTGCCTCGAATTTCTCCGCAGCACTGGGATAGTAGCCGAAATCGATGAGAGGGCCGGAAACCTCTTGGCCCGTCGAAAGTTTCACTGAGATTTTTGGGAGGTCGTCGGAGTTGACGATGCAGATGCGATTGATGATGTCCCGGTCGCCGAGGATTGGATCCATGCGGATCTTGAGTGCGGTCATCGTGATGACGCTGTCGGTAAGACCGCTCAGCAGGATTGCGTCGTCCCAGATGGCGAGGCCGCCCTCGTGGGTTGAGATGCCGATCTCTGCGATCAGGCTGGTGAGATCGTGGGTGTTGGGAAAGTCGATTTCTGAATCGGTTCTAACTCCCTCGTTGATGATTTTCAGATCTGGACGGACGCTTTTGACAGCGCGCGCCAATTCGAGTCCAGTTTCTTCATCTGGGACCGCGCCTGAAAAGGAGACTCCTTTTTCCTCAAACTTCACTGCGAAAAGCGGCGCCTCATCTGTTCCGAGCACGGCACTTCCCATCCATGCAAGGGCGATGGCAGGCAGGAATTTTCGGATCAAGTAGGAGGAAGGCATCGGAATCTACGATTACGATACGCCGGGTCGGCGCAAGCAGCCCGACATTACATCCTGTGAATGCAGGGAAAGTCAAACCTTTCAGTGCATTTGCGAGCGTGCCAATTTTTGTGTTTTTGCGATGAAATGCGCTCCAGTCTCGACGGAGCAAGCTCTGCTCTGATACCTTATCGGTGATGATGGATCAGGTTAGAACAACAGCACTGGCAGCAATTTTGACGATTGCCTTCCATGCTGGCGGTAGCTTTGCCGAGGAGGAAATCTGCGAAATTCAAATTCTCGATGAGGAAAACGGATGGCCCGTTTCCATCGTCGAATTGCGGACGACAAACAGCGTCCGTTTTTTCTCCGACAATCGCGGTGTGATTGCTTTCGATCTCCCAGACCTGATGGGGCGTGAAGTCTGGTTTTCCGTGGAAGGACATGGCTATGGAGTGAAGCCGGATGGATTCGGGTATCGTGGCGTGCGGCTGACGCCCGAAGTCGGGAAGCACCTTATTGTAAAGGTGAATCGGGAATTGCCTGCAAAGAGGCTGGGGCGGATCACGGGTTCCGGTTTGTTAGGAGAAAGCAGAAAGCTGGGTTGGGATGGCGGAGACCCGGAATCGGGCGTGCTCGGCTGCGACAGCGTTCAGATCGCGGCTCATAATGGGAAGCTATTCTGGGCGTGGGGTGATACGAAAGTCTCCAAATATCCGCTCGGATTATTTCAGGCCAGCAGCGCTACTACGGGGCTTCGTCCTTTGCAGAATTTCGAACCTCCGCTGCAAGTTCCTTTGGAATATTTTCGAAATGAAAAAGGAGAGGTCCGAAATGTTGCGCGGATGCCGGGAGAAGGGCCCACCTGGCTGAGTGGTTACGTAAGTTTACCAGATCGGGCGGGGAAGTCCCGCCTCGTATCAACCTACGTTAAGGTGAAGGGATTTCTCGATATCTACGAGAAGGGTCTTTGTGTCTGGAATGAGGAAACAGAAAATTTCGAGCTGGAGTCTGTTCTCTGGAAGAAAGACGAGGGCAAGGTAGCGGAGATTCCGTTTCCTGACGGTCACCCGGTTTTTTACACGGATGAAGCGGGGGAGGAGTGGCTGCTTTTCGGCGACCCATTTCCACAATTGCGCATGAAGCCCACATTCGAAGCGTGGAGAAAACCTGCTGAATGGGAAAAACTTGCGCCGCAGGAAAGTGTCCCAGCACGCGAGGACGGGAAGAAGATTTCTCCGCATCGCGGTTCCGTCGCCTGGAGTGGTTTTCGGAAAAAATGGGTCAGTGTTTTCACACAAAAGGAAGGGGAATCTTCGAGGCTGGGAGAAATCTGGTATGCCGAAGCGAGTAGCCCGATGGGGCCGTGGGAAAATGCGATTCAGGTAGTTACTCATGACAACTACACCTTCTACAACCCGCGGCTGCACCCGGATCTGACGGATGTCGACTCGCCCATCCTCTTATTTGAGGGGACTTTCACTCACACCTTTGCCGAACGCGCCACACCCGTGCCGCAGCACGACTACAATCAGGTCATGTATCGGCTGGATCTAGATGATCCGGTATTTGATTAGGTAGGCTACTCAGTCGTGAAGGTGAACTCCCCACCCGCAAAGTCGCACCGGATCTTGTCGCCATCCTTGAACTTTCCATCGAGCAGATCAAGGCTGAGGGAATCGAGAATGCGATTCTGAATCACACGCTTGAGCGGGCGTGCTCCGTAGGCGGGGTCGTAGCCTTCGGTAGACACCTGGGTGAGCGCCGCACCTGACAAATCGAGCTCCAATCCCTGTGCGGCGAGGCGCTTCTTGACGCGGGCGAGCTGGATCGTGACGATCTTTTTGATGTCTTCCTCGCTGAGCCGGTCGAAGATTATGGTCTCGTCGATACGGTTGATGAACTCGGGACGGAAATGCCCGCGCAGACACTCGGTCACGAGAGCTTCGCGTTGCTCCGGGTTGTCTTCCGACATGATGTGTTCGGACCCGATGTTGCTTGTCATGATGATGACGGTGTTTCGGAAATCCACGGTCCGACCCTGTCCATCGGTGATGCGGCCATCATCGAGAACCTGAAGAAGAACGTTGAACACGTCTGGGTGCGCTTTTTCGACCTCATCGAAGAGAACAACGGAGTAGGGCTTGCGACGGACCGTCTCGGAAAGCTGGCCGCCTTCTTCGTATCCGACGTAGCCGGGAGGCGCTCCAATAAGTCTGGCGACGGCGTGTTTCTCCATGTATTCGCTCATATCGATGCGGATCATGGAGTGTTCGTCGTCGAAAAGGAATTCGGCGAGCGAGCGGGAAAGCTCTGTCTTTCCGACGCCGGTGGGTCCGAGGAAAAGGAAAGAGCCGATGGGGCGGTTTTCATCCTGTAGGCCGGCACGGGCGCGTCGCACGGCGTTGGATACGGCAGTAATCGCTTTGCGCTGTCCGATGACCCGATCGCCGAGGCGATCTTCCATGGCGACGAGCTTGGAGCGCTCACCTTCCTGGAGGCGCGAAACGGGGATGCTGGTCCACGAACTGACAACTTCGGCGATGTCCTCTTCCGTGACTTCCTCTTTGAGAAGCCGGGAGGAACTCTGCATTTTGCCGAGCTCAGCTTGGGCGTTCTCCAAGTCCTCTTCCTTGTTTGGGATGAGACCGTATTGGATTTCGGAAGCGCGTCCGAGGTTGTTTTCCCGCTGCGCCTGCTCGAGTTCCAGCTTGAGTTGCTCTAGCTCCTCCTGCACGGCATTGGCACGATCAATGACGGCCTTTTCATTATGCCACTGGGCTTTGAGGGCGCCGGCTTGTTCACGGAGATCGGCAATCTCTTTTTCGACTTTGCCGAGGCGATCTTTGCTCCCGTCGTCTTTTTCTTTCTCGAGGGCCTGACGTTCCATTTCGAGCTGCATGCTCTGCCGCTCGAGCTGGTCGATTTCGGTGGGCAGGCTGTCGAGTTCGATCTTGAGGCGCGAAGCTGCTTCGTCGATGAGATCGACGGCTTTGTCGGGGAGGAAACGATCCGAGATGTAGCGATCACTCAGCGAAGCAGCGGCGACGAGAGCGGAATCCTGGATGCGCACACCGTGGTGCACTTCGTAGCGCTCCTTGATTCCTCGCAGAATCGCAATGGTGTCTTCGGCGCTCGGTTCGTTAACCATGACAGGCTGGAAACGGCGCTCGAGGGCGGCGTCTTTTTCGATGTATTTGCGATATTCGTCGAGAGTCGTCGCACCGATCGTGCGCAGCTCGCCACGGGCGAGTTGAGGTTTGAGCAGGTTGGATGCATCTACAGCGCCTTCGCTGGCTCCGGCGCCGACAATGGTGTGAAGCTCGTCAATGAAGAGAACGATTTCGCCGTCACTGTCGGTGACCTCCTTGAGAAATGCTTTCAGTCGATCCTCGAATTCACCCCGGTATTTGGCACCGGCGATCATGGAACCGATGTCCATCGCGATAAGGCGCTTGTTTTTCAGGGACTCAGGCACGTCGCCGCTGACAATGCGTCTGGCGAGCCCTTCTGCGATGGCGGTTTTACCGACACCAGGTTCACCGATGAGAACGGGATTGTTCTTGGTGCGGCGACTCAGAATCTGCATGACGCGGCGAATCTCCTCGTCGCGCCCGATAATGGGATCGATCTTTCCTTCGCGAGCAATCGCGGTGAGATCGGTTCCGTATTTTTCGAGAGATTGGTATTTCCCTTCCGGATCCTGATCGGTTACTCGCTGGCTTCCGCGGACTGATGCAATGGCACTCTGAAGCGAATTTTCATCCACTCCACTCTGTTGGAGCAGGGCTTTGAGATCAGCGTGACCTTCGCGCGTGATGGCGAGGAGAACGTGCTCAACGCTGGTATATTCGTCCTGCATTTCGCCGCGGAGTTTCTCGGCGGTATTCATGACCGCGCGAAGATCGGAGCTCAGGTAAACCTGCTGGCCGGCATTGCCTTGAACGGAAGGGAGTTTCTCAAGAAGAGCGTCGACTCCGCTGCGCAGCGTGCCAGGGTCAGCACCGAGCTTGGAAAGGATCGGGTCTGTGACTCCCTCCGCTTGCTGCAAGAGCTCGTAGAAGAGGTGCAGGCTGCTCAGTTCGGCGTGACTGCTATTGTTGGCAAGGTTCTGCGCTTCTTGAAACGCTTCCTGCAATTTGAGCGTGAATTGATTCGGATTCATGGGAAAGGGGGCAGCTCTTAAGTGGCAATAAAAATGGGGTTCCAATTTCGCATGTTTGCCACCGTCAGATTGGTGTCAGACGGGGCAAATAGTGCTGTTACTTGGTAGTTTAGATTACCATTGCAGGCTTTTGTTCAAAAAAAGTTTCACATTCTTCCTCCGTTTGCATTGCACAGAAATCAAAGTGACTAAAAGAACAACATCCGCGCTCCGGCAATCGCGGAAAAGGCGTAGAGCAGCACCTCAAAGGCTCGTTGTGGAACTAGGGCGATCATCTTTCTTCCGAGGAAAATGCCAATAACCAGAGCTGGTAGTAGAAGCAGATTCAATTTCAACGATTCGGGATTGATGAGATCGAGTTGTCCGAGCAGCGGCATTTTGAAAAGATTCACGAGGAGAAAGAATCGGGCACCGATCCCGAGGAACTCCATCTTCGGCATCTTATGGACGAGGGCGTAGATCGAGTAGACCGGCCCCGCCGCATTCGCCAGCATGGTAGAGACCCCGATGAGAACGCAGCTGATCCATCGAAAAAAGCGGGAGTCCGGCAGGTGTTCGAGAAATTCTTTCCGGAACTCCCGGATCAGTTGCAGCCCGAACATCAGGAGAATGATTCCACCGATGACTCGCCGGGCCGTCGCTTCTTCGATGATGTCGAGCAGCCACCACGCTGCAAGAATGGAAACAAAGGTCACCGGGACGAGCGGCCAGATCATTTTCCAGGTCGCGTGCTTCCAGAATAGCGGAAGCACAATGACGTCGCAAACGACGAGGAGCGGAAGAATGATCCCGACACTGTTTTTCGCACCAAAGATCTCGGCAATGACGAGAACATTGACGATCGCAAGTCCGGGAAAGCCGGTTTTCGACACTCCGAGGCTGAACGCACCGAAAGAGGCGAGAGCAATAGCGATCCAGGTTACGTCGTAGGGGAGATTCACAGGTGGAACGTCATCTACGGTGGAAAAGGAAAGTAGGCAAACAGTAAGAGCTTTTGATTGAGCCTGCTGTAGCTGGGATCTGTGAACCTGGATTGTGTGGGATTCGGCCGAATGACGACCATTCTGGCCTCACAGAGGCCACGGGGTTGGCCTTCCAGCTACAGATGTTCCACTCCACCTCCTGCCCGTCGTCGGCCTCGTCGAGGCTGAGGTTCTGTCTTGGAGACCAGAAGTGCCGGTCTTCCTCGGTGATACGGATCTTAATGAAACCGGGAAACGATTTCACATCGCAGCGCGCATCAGATGCTTCGAGAGCGGAAACGATCGCTTCCCGCGCGTCCTCGGTTGGCGTAGCGAGGATTTGGTGAAAGCGGGGACGGACGTGAAGGCTACTCATAAGACTTTGAATTCCGTCGAATGGAGCAGGTCACTGTCAATCAACCACAAAGCGTTGATCTTGTGGAAAGAGGCGCAAAGATTGCTGCTGCGATCTCCTGACTTCGCTGTTGAATTTGAGCCGCGAACCTGTAATCGTTGGAATTGTCAGAAGAGCCCATGACTTTGTTTTGAGTCATCGAAAATCCCCTGCATGATCCAAGTCAAAAACCTCACCAAGAAGTATGCCGGTCGCACGGCTGTCGACTCGATTTCTTTCGAGGTGGGAAAAGGTGAAATCGTTGGCTTTCTTGGTCCGAATGGTGCGGGGAAAAGTACGACCCTGCGGATGCTGACCTGTTTTCTTTCGGCGACGGAGGGAACCGCCTCGGTGGCGGGTTTTGATATCTACGATGACTCGATCGAGGTGCGGAAACACGTCGGATACATGCCGGAAAACGTCCCTCTGTATCCAGATATGCGTGTGATCGAGTATTTGCAGTTTCGCGCTCGGCTCAAAGGGATGCGAGCCCGTGAGGCGAAGCGAGCTGTCGAAGAGGCGATGGACATCTGCAGTTTGGCCGAGCGAAAGTTCAGCATCATCGCGACGCTTTCAAAAGGTTTCAAACAACGTGTTGGTCTTGCGGATGCCCTGGTGAACAAACCGGAACTTCTCATACTCGATGAACCGACCAACGGTCTCGATCCCAACCAGATTCGCCAGTCGCGCGAGTTGATCAAGCACCTCGGCGAACGACATACAATTCTCATTTCCACTCACATCCTGTCGGAAGTGGAGATGACCTGCGGCCGTGTCGTCATTATCGATCGCGGAAAGATAAAGGCTTCGGATACGCCGCAGAATCTGATCCGTCGACTTCGCCGTCCGGGCGAGATCATTCTGGAGATGAAAGACGACGCTGAATCAGTGGAAAAGAAACTCGTAAAGCTCGATGGCGTCGAAAACGTGACTTCCTCACAGGCCTACGGTGGCTGGAGTGTATTCAATTTGAAGACGGATCCGAGTATCGACGTGCGCGAAGATGTCTTTTCGTTAGTGCAGTCGTCAGGTTGGAAAATTCGCGAACTCGCGAGTCGGGCAGCGTCTTTGGAAGACGCTTTCGTTGATCTGGTCCGCAATTCGGACGAACAGGCGAAATCGAACGTCGAAGAAAAAGAAACGGAGGAAATTACATCATGAAAAAGATTACTCATTTCCTGCTGACCATTGCGATTTTGGTAGTTGTGTCGGGCGTGGTGGCGCAGGACAAGCACCCGCTGGAAGACTATTTTCAGGCCGAGATTCTTACCGATGAAGCGATGAAAGAGGTCTTGGTTGATCTCGAACTTGACTATGGTTCAACTCCTACAAAACTCGAAGCAGAAATCTATCACACGGACTTGGAGAAGAAGATTGTCGGTCTGAAAGTGGAAGTGGAGAATACCGACAAGAGTTTGAAGTATGAGATGGTCATCGAGTTAGAAGTGATGCCTTATGAAAAGGCAATGGGAGAGCAAATTATTTTCCGTTCCGCAGATCTCCGCGACGAAGGGGTGACGCTGAAAGTGATAGAAACCCCTACGAAGAACTCCTGATATCGACGACATGATCACCGAGGCGAAAGAGGAAGAAGAGGAGGACAAGGATGAGTGATTCTCCGACCCTCCTGAAGCTTAGGCGAAAGAGGGTTACATCTCTGATCTAACCCTGTTAGGCACTCGACTTCACCTTGTTAGGTAATACTCTGTTATGCGAACCTTTTCCATCCTCTGCCAGAAAGAGCTGCGATCTTTTTTCCTATCGCCGCTCGCGTGGATTGTGATGGCCTTGTTTACCTTTCTGAACGGGTGGCTCTTCGCGAGCATGGTGAACGTAATGCGATTGCGAGTCAGTCCTCGCAGCCTGGTTTACAATCTGTTTGATTCAGGCTGGTTCTGGATGGGCTTTTTCATTCTCTTTCCGCTGATCACGATGCGGCTTTTTGCCGAGGAGAAAAAGATGGGTACGATCGAAGGGCTTCTGACAGCTCCGGTAAGGACTTCCGAGGTGGTGTTGGCAAAATATTTGGCCACTCTGGTAGTCTACCTGATCATTGTGGCTCCCGTGTTTTTCTTTTTCCCGCTGTTTCAATGGATCACGGGTGAACAGGCTGCTTTCCAGTCGGGAGCATTCTGGGGAAGCGCGCTCGGGCTGGGGTTGATTGGGATGTTTCATGTCGCGATCGGGACCCTAGCTTCAGCGGTGACGGCGAACCAATTGATTGCCGCTATGCTGACTTTTGTATTTGTGATGCTGCATTATTTCCTCGGTTTCATGGAGCGTTTCGGACTCGTGACAGGCTCAACCTGGAGTGAGACCTTGACCTATTTTTCCACCATCGAACATATGCATTCGCTGAGCGAAGGGCTCATCGACAGCCGACCGATCGTTTATTACGTGAGTTTCAGTATAGTGCTGATTGCGATCACACACCACGTGCTGGAATCCCGGAAGTGGCGGACCTGATAAAACAACATGGCAGAGAAAAAACAGGAAGAGGCAAGGGCTGACGCAGCGCCAAAAGATTCTCCGAAATCGGAGAAGGCGAAAAAGCGTGCCGCGAAGCTGCGCTCTGCCGGGCGAAAGGTCGAGCGTCGCAAGACTGCCTTGCTTGTTTTTGCTCAGCTCTTGCTGATATCAGTTATTTTCTTTCAGGTGAATTACCTGAGCTGTCGTCGCCATTCTACCTGGGACCTGACGCAGAACCAGCGATTTACTTTGTCGGATACGACTCGCAATTATCTGGAGAGTATCGGAGGCGAGGTGAGAATCGTGATGGCGTTTCTGGGCACTTCGGAACTGTATCCGGAGGTGAAAGGATTGGTTTCAGAATACGACCGAATCGGAGGCGAGCGGATTGTTGCGGAGTACCTGGATCTAAGCCGCAGCCGGGCGCGTCTTTCGGAATTGAAAGACAAGCATCAGCTGCGATTCAGTGGCGATCAGGTTGTGATTCTTGGTGAGAACGGTCGAATCAAAGTGATTCCAGCCGAGGAAATGGTGAGCCGCGATTCCAACAGTGGTCGCGTATCGCAGTTTCGTGGAGAAGAAGTGCTGACGGCCGCTTTGCTGGGAGTGACGGAACAGCGACAGCGAAAAATCTATCTCGTGGCAGGAGGTCGTCCTGCCGATGAGTTGGTCCCGATTGCCTCTCAAATTCAGCCGCTTGCGGCGGCGCAGAATGCTCGCCTCGAAAGCATCGTCCTGGAGGGAATCCAGACGATCCCGGAAGATGCAGATGCTCTGTTCTTCCCGGGGAATGCGAGGGATGTCAGCGAGCGCGAGATGGAAATGGTGAAGGAATTCTGGGAGGTTCGTCAGGGTGGTTTATTGATTTTTCTCGACCCCGGCGCGCAGACTCCCAACCTTGATCGACTGCTTCGTGAGAATGGTGCTGCTCCCAACCCGGACCGAGTGCTTACTGTTCCCGGGATTGCTTCCCAACCCATTTACAATGTCCCTGTCGGCATGATGCCGGGCGGCGGCCCGACACGAGATCTGCCAGCGCTGTCGACGCAATTGTCTGGCCGGACGAAGTCGATCGACGTTCTTTTCGAGGACGATCTGCTCCTTTCTGAAAACATTCGACCACGTCCGCTGATGGTTGCGAGCCAGGGATACTGGGGAGAAATGGAATACCAGAACGAAGAAATTTCCTACAATCCCGACATCGATAATGGCCCGCCGGATCTAGTCTACACTGCGGCTTCGGTTGAGAAGGGTGTTCTCGGGGATCCGGACCTGGCCCAGGGAAGCTCGCGCCTCGTCGTGGTCGGCAATGCGAGTCTGATCGCGCCAGATGGCAATACTTCAAAAGTGGCTGCGGATTTTACAATGGCTTCGCTGAACTGGATCATGAATCGGGAGGAACTGATGGGGATTTCCCCGCGACGTCCGACTTCTTTTACTCTGAATATTTCTCCCGCCGATTTTGGTCTGTTGCAGTCGCTGGCCATTTTCGTGATGCCGGGATTGGCCCTGATTGCAGGTGGTTTTGTGTGGATGAGGAGGCGCGCGTAATTTGAGGGAACGAAGATGAGAGTTTCGACAACCATAGCGCTCGCGGTGATCTCGATTATTCTCGGGATTTTGATCATTGGGTTCAACCGCGGTCCGGATTTTGATGATGCAGCAGCAACAAATGTTCTGGCCCGATTTGCTCCGGAAGGAGTTGATAAAATCGTAATCGAAAAGGGGCCTGCGAAGGTGACACTCCTGAAACGAGGAGAGTGGTTTTTTGCTGAGCCAGAGCAGGACCGTGCCGACTCACAGCTGATCGCGAAATTGCTCGATGAATTGAATCACCTTTCAATCATTGATGAGTTCGGAGAAGGGGAGCAGGAACTCACCCCGACCCAACTCGGTGTCGAAGGGGACCAGGCCATTCGGATTCAATTGTCGGGTAAGCCGGAAGATGGCGATGAGATCGATTCGTCCCTCGTGCTCGGAGTTGAGGCTCCTCGACAAAATGCGATTTACGCTAAGCGAAGGGACGGTATTTATGTTGTCGACGGGAATCCGAGGCAGTGGGTCGAGCAACCGCTCGCGATGTTGCGTGATCGCCGTCTCATCAGTGCTCCGGTCGAGGCGATTGTGCAGCTTGGGATCACTCGATCAACTGGAAAGCTGGCTTTGCAGCGAAAGATCACGCCGCCGCGTCAGAACTGGGCATTGATTGATCCAGTTCAGGTGTGGGCCAGTCCCGAGATGGTGGAGGAATTGCTTACGGAGCTTTCCGGTCTCGCAATTCAACAGGTCGTTACTGCTGATGGTGGGGAAACAAAAATTCCCAACCCACTGCCGGACGATGCCGCTGTGATCCAGTTGGCAGTTTTTGGCTATGAAAAACCGCTCACGGTCTACCTGCAGCAGGTCGAAGCCCCGCCGGTGGCGGGAGCACCCGCGATCGTTGAGGCGCGCATATCCGATCGCCCTGGGGTATATCGCTTCCCCAGCTTGATTCTGTCGAAGTTGCCCACGGACGCAGATGAGATTCGTGACCGGACTCTGGCTCGGATTCCCCACCAGTTCCTCGAATCGATTTTCATTCAAAGTCGGATTGATCCGGATGTGATTCTGCGATCCGAGCCTGCTGCCGAGGGCTTGCGTTGGAAGGTGGCTTACAATGATGAGTTGTTCGATGCCAACCAGGCGAAAGTGGCAGGTCTTGTCGCGGGAATCAATGAGGCTGCGATTCAAACTTTCATTTCGGACGGTGGCGCAAATTTTGCAGAGTATGGGCTGCAGCCTCCGGCGAGAAAGGTGACCTTCAACATCAAGATTCCTGCCCAGCCCGGCCCTGACGGAACATCAATAGAGCCGCAGGCTTTGACGCGGGTTCTGAATCTCGGTTGGCAACAGGGCGAGGAACAGCGGCTTTTCGGGAACTGGGAAGGCGAGCCTCATGTCTATGAACTGGATCCGACCTTTGTGAATTTGATAGCAACGCATCCAGTAAAGTGGCGATCCCTGAACGTTTTGACCTTTCACAAGATTCATCTCGATTCCATTACCCGTGAGCTTCCTGGAATGGAAAAACTGAAACTGACATACGACTACAAGACTGACAGGTGGAAGGCGATGCGTAATGGGGTGGAGGTAAATACGCTGGATGTTCTTTCTGCGGCTCGTTTGCAGGAGCGCCTTGGGTCGTTGCGATGTTCGAGTTGGTATCTTTCAATCGCGAATGCGATCAAGGCGATAGACAACCCTTCGGCCACTTTTACAATCGTTACCCGAAAACTGGACCCGGCTGTTGGCGAGGCCAGACCGAAAACGTATGTGTTGAAACTGGCACCGGCGAATATGGTAAACCCCAACACCTCCGAGCAACTCTACTTCGGCGTTCTGGAAGAACCTGATTCGATAGATCGGGGATTGCCGGAAGTATTTCTCATAGATCATGGAGCATATGGAAACCTCATTCGACCTGTTACGACCTCACGTGCGACCAACTAGTTGGCTGGCACTGCTAGCGGTCATCGCTGATGATAGTGGGATGTGGAGAAAAAGGGCCTGCCGGCGATGGTGGGAAAACGAGCGAAGAGAAGGCACCGGAAGAAGCAGGAGCCACTGTAGCAGTCGCTGCCGATTCGATCGATGCGCCCAAGGGGGGGCTAAGAGCAGGTTTGCATCACCTGCCACGGAAAGAATGGGGAAGGGAACGAGGAACTCAAGATTCCATCCATCGCCGGGCTTCCCGGTTCGTATATCGAGGAGCAATTCCGGAAATTTTGAGAAGGACAGCGTGGGGCGCATCAGGATGACACCACCGGATAGCAGATGCGGGCGATTGCGATGTCCCTGACGGAAGAGCAGATCAAAGAAGCGGCAGAGACGGTGTCGGAAATGCCAATCGTTCTCACGGAAATGCCTGAGAGCGAAAAGAACATCGAAAAGGGACGATACATTTTTGCCAATCACTGCATGGAATGACACCATTACAGCGGGAAGGGCGAGGTGGTCTTTCACAGTGCGCAGCTGATTTCACTGAATCGCAGCTACATCCGCAGGCATCTGAAGAATTTTCACTCCGGTTTTCGCGTTGCGAAGGAAGATGATATCAGCGGAAATAAAATGGTCAATATCACGTCACGACTCAATGACGAGCAGATCGTGATGCTCGTCGATTACATCGGGGCACTTGCCCACAGCGACGATCCGCGGCCAGCGCGGGAGAGGTGATTCTATCTTCCCTCCAGTGCGTTTCCGATCAGTCTCTTGAGGTGCACGCGCTGGCGAAACTTTGCAGGAATTTCCATTTTCTCGAAACGACCAAGGTGTTTTTCCAGCAAGACGACGGCCTGGCTCTTGGCCGGGCCGAGATACGCAGAATCTTCCTTCAAGCCGCTGATCTTGATGAGTCGATTGATGTATTCCAGCTGCAAGCTCTCGCGCAGAGGACTTGGAGCATCGTCTGGGTCTCCTTCCATGATCGCTGAATCGAGGCTGTTCATTGCTGCTTCGAGCGAATATTCATTTCCATAGAGACTCGTATCGAGGATTCGGGCGAGAGTGTGTTTGTGCAGGATCTGGTCGAGGACTGACTTCTGCATGTCGAGAACCCGGTCGTGAATCTTGGGGTCTTCGTTGTCATTCAGATCGAAGAAGTCGAAGCCACGGCGCTGCATTTGCAATCTTGCGATGAGATCAGGCGGGAAGTTGATAGCGTCTGCGCCGAAGACATGTTTGGAAAGATTGTTCATCGCCGATTGCTGCGTCTCTGCATCGACAGGGATGAGCGGATTTTTCGTGGCTCCTTCCTGACCATGGAAAGCTCGCTCCACCTGAACTCCGCCGATGAACCGAGACAGGGTGATGGCCGCGCGATGGTATTCCCGCATCAGGCTTGAAAAAGCCGTGCGCAGCTCGTGGTAGCTTTCGCCCTCAACAGGATATTGCTCAGCGAGTTTGGGGAAAGTTATTTTCACCAGCATCATGCGATCAGCGGCGTGTTCGATTGGTTCGCTGGTGAGATCGTTGATCATAGCCCGAGGGTCAATTCCGCGCCCAGTCGAGCGCATGTCATCAGCATCATTGGAGAAGGCATGTTCCGGTTTGGTCGACTCGGACAGTATCTCATCGATGTCTTCTCCCTCGCTGTATCCAAATCGAATTGCCCAGTGGTCGTAGGGACCTGGAACCACGGAGAAATAGTGACCCTGCTCTCTGGGATCGAGAGCTAGGTTTACGGGGGAATATTCCATGACTGATCCAGTCAGTCCGGTTTTTGCGGTCAGCTCCTTGTTGTGAATCGCTTTGCGATCGTAGAGGTGGCTGGCTCGAAAATTGTGGTTCAATCCGAGAGTATGACCGATTTCGTGAAGGACGAGATCGGTGAGGGATTGCTTGAGAAATCCATCTATATCGATGGCGGCATTTCCAAACCGAGCTGTCTGCGCTCGCAAAATCGATCCTGCGGCAAGACGGCTCGAGTGCAGGCAGGAGCCGTAGTCACAGAAATGGCCTGCTTCGCGGCGGGAGAAGGGGAATCTGGATTTTGAAGCTTCGCTACCCAGCTTTACGATTTCCCGCATCCGCATGCGGTAGGTCATGTAGATATACTCCAACATGATGTCAGCACCGAGAATCTGGCCCGTCCGCGGATTGACAAAGCTCGGTCCGTAGCCGCCGAAGGGCGGGTCGGGTGAGGAGGTCCAGCGCAGAACGTGATAACGAATGTCATCCGAATCCCATTGGACATCGTCCGGTTGGATTTTGACCTCCACGGCATTGGTGAATCCGGCAGATTCAAAGGCAAGATTCCAGGCAAGGCCCGCATCGCGAATCGTGTCTCGCAGTTCCTCTGGCGTTGTATTTTCAATCCACCAGGTAATCGGCTTAACAGGATCGGATTTTGCTGCTTCCGGATTTTTCTTTTTTAGATTCCAGCGATGGATAAAATCCCGATATGGTGCGCTCGATTGCGACGTGAGGTCGGTTACTTGCGTGGAGAAATAGCCGACCCTCGGATCGTCGAAGCGCGGCTCGTAGTCATTCTTCGGCATCGCAATCAGGGTGTGCTGCACCTTGAGAGTGACAAAGCGGGAATCGGCAACGTCAGCGTTTCCTTCTTTGGCCGGGTGGAGATTTTCAAAGACATATTGGACTCGGAAAAGGGTGTTGTCGGGAAACGTCTTCGATTCGATAAAACGGGTTCTGTCCTTTGAGAGGTCTCCCAATTTGAAAGTATCGTCTTTGTCGTCCTTCTTTTTTCCAGATTTAAGCTGTCGGAAGAATTCTTTCAAAAACACATTATTGGCTTCGACAAGGAATCGTGAGTCATCCTCCTCCTTGGCCACAATTTTGGGTGCGGCCAGGATTGCTTCCGAAATATTCGCGTCGGAGGCCCGTCGTAGCGCGCTGTCGGGGCTAAAATAGAAGGCTGTATTCTCTCCGACGAATTCCAGCTTGTCGAAGTGCCGACGAATCGTGAAGATTTTCGACCGGCTGAATTGCCCGCGGAAAAAGCCAAGTTCGGGAACGCCATCGAGGGTGTGGCTGAAATGAATGAACTCCCGTTGTTGGTCCTCTCCGGACAGTTGGTTCGCCTTTACTTCGAGGAAAAGCTCTCCGTTTTCCCGATTCTGGTGAAGGCAGAAGAGGCCATTCGTGGAATCGCAGTCTTTGAGGACTTCCGCGATGGATTTCTCATCCTTCTTCTCTTTCTCATTGTCTTCCTCAGAGAATGCGACCATCGCAGATAGAGAAAAAAGAACTGAGGTTATGAAAAGAAGTCGGAGCGAACGGTGGAGAATAGAAAAAAATGGGTCCATGAAAACGGCGGGTTTTGTGAATTGAAGTCGTCCAATGGTCGTCCTATATTCATAAGTTGTTTTTCAAAAACTACACTCCAATTATGCGTAAATACATTCTCTTACTTGCTATGACGGGGCTCGCTATTCCGACAATCGGATCGAGCGACGACATCGATTTCGCCAAACAGATCTATCCTTTTGTGAAGTCTGGTTGCGTGAAGTGCCATTCGGAACCCTACAAGGACGAGCGCGGTCGCACCCGCAAGCCCAAGGCTGGCATTATTCTTTCTACCAAAGAGGGCTTACTCGATGAGTATGATCTCGACAGCGGTGACACCAAGGCCATCCTCGTTCCCGGCAAGCCTGATGAGTCCCGTATGCTTGAGGTAACAAAGTTGCCAATCGACGATGATTTTCACTTCCCGCCAGAGGGCAAGGCTCCCCAGTGGACAGATGCTGAGAAAGAACTGTTCGGGAAGTGGGTAGCTGCAGGTGCCGACTTCGGCGAATGGACCAAGGACGAAGCTCCTCAGGAAGGTCTCGAGTGGGACGGCGAGGAGAAGGATGAGGGAACGACTGAGACTGCTGAGTAAGTCCGTTTCACCTTTCTTAATTCAATTTCAAAGAGGCCGGGGCAGATGCTCTGGCCTTTTTTGTTTTTTCGCTCTTGCGTTGCTCTAGTTCGCCTGACCCTTCT
>Ga0055584_100001166_pt1 | contig 25819 bp, 18 predicted proteins | sample OSDHelmetaG_FD_58716 | JGI IMG/M metagenome (GOLD analysis project Ga0055584, IMG submission 58716) | Pelagic marine sediment microbial communities from the LTER site Helgoland, North Sea, for post-phytoplankton bloom and carbon turnover... | ecosystem: Environmental > Aquatic > Marine >...
TGGTCTCATATTGTGGTGAAATGTTTGCGTATAATTTTTCGCTTAATCCGTGAAGTAATTGTTTTTGATTCTCGCATGAGTAAGGGTTTTTATAATTCTTACGCATAGTGCAATGCTTATAATATTGAGCTAATATTATGTCGTTATTATACATAATAATGTCGTTATTGAATAAGCAATTACTTTGGATCTAGCAGAAAATCACGAATAAAATTAAGTAATTAAATTACTCGATATTCATAGGATCGAATAATCTCAGAAAGGGTAGGAAATGGTTGATAGAAAACGTCGAAGAAAGCATGGCGGCAGAAGCTCGAAAATGGCAGCACGTCAATCTAGTTCTGTCAGTTCGACACCATTTATAGAACGTAATATTCCTTATTATGAGATTTTAAGCGAGGAAGGTTTAGCTCTGATCGAAAATAATGCAGAAGTTTTGCTCGAAGAAATTGGCATAGATTTTCGAGATTTCCCTGAAGCTTTAGCCTTGTTTAAGGAAGCTGGTGCTGATATTGATGGCGAGCGTGTTCGCTTTCCAAAAGGACTTTGTCGTGGAATTATTCAAGCAACTGCACCTAGTGAATATACTCAGCATGCCAGAAATCCACGGCGTAATGTAATAATCGGTGGACCGCGAACAGTATTGGTTCCTGCCTACGGATCACCCTTCGTCCGTGATTTAGATAAAGGGCGACGTTATGCCACCATCGAAGATTTCAAAAACTTTGTTAAATTAGCGTATATGAGCCCACATCTCCATCACTCAGGTGGAACCATTTGTGAGCCTGTAGATGTTCCTGTGAACAAACGTCATTTTGATATGATCTACAGTCATATTAAATATAGCGACAAACCTTTCATGGGCTCAGTCACACACCCAGACAGGGCTGCAGATACAGTTGCAATGGCCAAAATTCTCTTTGGTGAAAAATTTATAGAAGAAAATACAGTATTGACTAGTTTAATTAATGCTAATTCACCATTAACTTTTGATGCAACAATGTTGGGTTCTGCTACTGTTTATGCAAAGAATAATCAAGCCACTATGATTTCACCTTTTATATTAGCTGGGGCTATGTCACCGGTTTCTGTAATAGGAACGGTTACTCAGATATTAGCTGAAGCGCTTGCAGGAATGGCTTATATTCAATTAGTTAAGCCAGGAGCGCCAGTTATATTTGGCACATTTGCTAGTGCAGTCTCTATGCAAACTGGGGCGCCCACTTTTGGCACACCTGAACCTAGTCAAATTATGACTATTGCCGGAGCATTAGCGAGACGCCTTGGTGTACCTTTTCGAAGTGGTGGTGGACTCTGTGCGTCAAAAATACCAGATGCTCAAGCAGCATATGAATCTGCTAATACATTGCAGGCCTCTGCTCTAGCTGGAGTTAATTTCATGCTGCATACAGCGGGTTGGCTGGAGGGTGGATTATCCATGGGTTATGAGAAGTTTATTATGGATGCTGATCAAGCAGGTATGTTAAAGGTGCTTTTAAATGGAGTTGATCTATCTGAAAACGGTCAGGCTCTAGATGCATTTAGAGAAATTGGACCAGGTGCACATTTTCTTGGCGCCGAGCATACGCAAAATAATTTTGAAGCTGCATTTTATAGATCTGAAGTGGCTGACAATAATAGTTTTGAGCAATGGGAGCAAGAAGGTAGTTTGGATTGTGCAATGCGAGCTAATAAAAAATGGAAACAAATGCTATCTGATTATAAGGCTCCAGATTTGGACCCTGGTATAGATGAGGCGTTATTAGAATATATCGCAAAGAGAAAATCTGAATTTGCTGACCGAGATTATTAACATAGTTTTGGCTTATCTTATTAATTGAACAAAGAGGGATTATATTATGAGTGATTCAAATGAAGAATATGATGATGAAGATATCATTTTGGCTGATTTATCAGATGATGAATTGGTTGAACAAATGCATGATGATCTTTATGACGGCCTGAAAGAAGAAATAGTAGAAGGTACAGAAATATTATTATCACGAGGTTGGACTGCAGATAAAGTGTTAAGTGATGCACTGGTTGCTGGCATGAAGATTGTGGGCATTGATTTTCGTGACGGAATTTTGTTTGTTCCAGAGGTGTTATTGGCAGCTAATTCCATGAAGGGTGGGATGGCAATATTACAACCATTGTTAGCTGAAACTGGAGCAAAACCAGTAGGGACTATGGTCATAGGTACAGTGAAGGGAGATATCCATGATATCGGTAAGAACCTTGTAGGCATGATGATGGAAGGTGCTGGCTTTGAAGTAATTGATATTGGAATAAATAACTCGGTAGAAGATTATTTTGCAGCTCTGGAAAAGCACAAACCAGATATTTTAGGGATGTCCGCATTGTTAACTACTACTATGCCTTATATGAAAGTTGTGATTGACGAAATGGTAAATACAGGCATACGTGATAATTATATTGTCTTGGTCGGTGGTGCCCCTTTAAATGAAGAATTTGGAACTGCAGTTGGTGCAGATAGGTATTGTCGAGATGCTGCAGAAGCCGCGGCTATTTCAGTTGCCATGGTAGCTGAGCGTCAGGCTGCACAAGCATAACTATTAAAGTAAAAAAGTCTGCCTATGGCCATTAAGAAAATTACTATTTATTGGCGAGATATTCCTTCCCAAGTTTTGATTCAAAGAGGGCGAATTAGAAAGAAAAAAATGTTAACGCATCGCTTCCAGGAGGCAATAGATAGAGCGGCGATGCGAGCTGGAAAAGGCAGTAGTAATGCCTATATTGCTGAATGGAAAAGAGAAAGTGAGAAGTATGATAGTGACACGACTACAAAAGATATTGATGAAATTTTGACTGAAGAAATTGCGTCTATAGAGAAAAGATATACTGATAATGATTTATTAAAGCTCGTTCGTAATCATGGTAATGCAACAACTTAGATTAAAAATTACATTTTTGAGTAAGAAATTCATATGGAAAAGTTACAAGCCACAAATAAAAGGATAGCCAGTGATTTAGAAAATGCTTATATGGAAGTCATCCCTTTCCCGGACATTGAAAAGAGGTTTGAAATTCTGAAACCAAAATCTCACTTGGCAGTGACATGCTCACCTACAAAAGGGGTTGATGAAACACTACAGCTATGTGAAAAACTAGTTGATCGAGGGTTTCAAGTTACTCCCCATATAGCAGCTAAATGCGTCAGAGATAACGCTCATCTTGAATCAATTGTTGAGAGGATCGAAGCTTTAAATATTTCTAGCATATTTATTCCAGGTGGTGATCGCCCCGAACCATTAGGAAGATTCAGAGATTCATATCAATTGCTTAATTCTCTGAGAGAGTTAAATCACAACATCAAAAGTATTGGGATAGCAGCTCACCCAGAAGGTCATCCTGATATTGATGAAACTATACTAATGGCTGATTTAATTAGAAAGAAAGATCTTGCAACTTATATTGTGACTCAAATGTGTTTCGATGCAAACATCCTTGGTGATTGGCTAGTCAAAATTAAAGATCTTGGAGTTGATTTGCCAGTATGGGCTGGTTTACCAGGGGTAATTGAGCGAGGGCGTTTACTCAGAACCTCATTGAGGATAGGGGTAGGTGATTCACTTCGCTTTTTGCGTAAAAAATCTCAAGTTGCTTCTGAGTTAATGAGATCGAGCACCTATCGTCCAGATGATTTGGTGGCTAATATTTCTAAATATAAGCATATCAATGCAACAAATCTTGCTGGTTATCATATATTTTGTTTTAACCAGATAGAGACAACAGAAAAATGGCGCGCAGAAACTATAGCGCTTATGTCCTAAGAGTCACAAAACATAAAATTCATTTAAAGGGCTGGAGATAGCTAATGACCATAACATCAATTACATCAGCTACAAAAGAAATAAAAATAGGTTTTGATCAACCGTTTGTAATTATAGGTGAGAGAATTAATCCAACTGGTAGGAAATTATTAGCCGAAGAGATGAAAGTTGATGATTTTAGTCGGGTGGAAGCAGATGCGATAGCACAGGTTGATGCAGGTGCTCATATGCTTGATGTTAATGCGGGTATACCCTTAGCCGATGAGCCCGCTTTATTAGCTAAGGCTATCCAGGTAGTTCAAGCGGTTACCGATGTCCCATTATCAATTGACTCATCAATTGTAGCGGCACTTGAGGCTGGCCTCGCGGTTTATCAAGGAAAAGCTCTAGTGAATTCAGTAACTGGTGAAGAAGATCGCCTTGAGTCCGTATTACCTCTGGTAGCAAAATACAATTGTGCAGTTGTGGCAATCTCTAATGATGAAACGGGTATTTCTGAAGATCCAGATGTCAGATTTCAAGTTGCTAAGAAGATTGTTGAGCGAGCTGCAGATTATGGCATTTCTCATGAAAATGTAATTGTTGATCCCTTAGTTATGCCGATAGGTGCAATTAACAGCGCAGGTAAGCAAATTATGCATCTTGTTTCTCGCTTGAAAAATGAATTAAAAGTAAATACTACTTGTGGAGCTTCAAATGTTAGTTTCGGTTTACCGAATAGAAATGGTATTAATGCGGCCTTTCTCACGATGGCGATCGCTTCTGGAATGACATCAGCTATCACGAGCCCTCTCCATGCAGAGACAATGCAGGCTGTTTTGGGCGCCAATGTTATGATGGGCCACGATCCTGATTGTTCTAATTGGATTAAGAGTTTTCGCGATGTTACTGACGAAAAAACAGCGAGAAGATCAAATAGACGTCGCAGAAGGTAATCAATCTTAGAGCTGTAATTTCTCATTATTTGGATCGTAAAGTGATCTTAGTGAAGCTTGAGCCGAGTAACGCTCAGTTGCAATTTCTATTTCAAAATTTGCATTGTTTAGTTTTTCAGTAGTTAGTGCAGGCGCTTTAACATAACCCATCCCAATGGCTCTGCCCAAGCTATGGCCGTACATAGCTGAGCTCAGATAACCAACAATATCCTCATTCATCACAATAGGTTCGTTGTGATAAAGAAGTGGTTCAGGATCATCTAATTTAAATTGGACTAATCTTCTAGCAGGCAAACCCTGTGATTTCGCGTACAGAAAAGCATCTTTTCCAATAAAATCACCGACATCTGGTTTAGCGATAAAAGAAAGACCAGCTTCTATCAGGTTATCTTCAGCGGCAATATCATGCCCCCAATGACGATAGCCTTTCTCGAGCCTAAGGCTGTTAAGAGCATGCATACCCACATCACGAATGTTATATTTTTTACCTTCTTCTTTAATAGCAAGGTAGATCTTTTTGACTTTAGCTGAAGGGATAAAGAGTTCCCATCCAAGCTCACCAACATAAGAGAGCTTTTGTATCCAGATTTTTAACCCCAGAAGTTCGGTATATTTTCCAGTGCTAAATTTGAAGTGATCATTTGATAAATCAACATCGACAAGACCTTGTAATAAGCTTCTAGATTGAGGTCCTTGAACAGATAAACAGCCATAATCCAGAGTAATATTTGTTAGCTGAGTATCATTTTTTAAATTTTGCTGTAAGTAGGACCAATCTCTTTGTAATGATGAAATACTTGTTATGACATCAAAGGTATTCTCATTTAATCTTGCAATTGTTACATCAGCTTCGATACCTCCTCGCTCGTTTAGCCACTGTGTATAAACAACCTTACCTGGCTCAACATCAATATTTGCACAGCTAATGTATTGTAATTCCTGCTGTGCATTTTTACCGGTTACACGAAATTTTCCGAATGAAGAGATGTCATATACACCAACAGATTTTCTGACTGCAAGATGCTCCTCAGCATAGAATTTAAACCAGTTTTGTCGTTTATAACTGTATTTATATTCAGCATCTACCCCATCTTTTGTAAACCAATTCGCTCTTTCGAAGCCTCCAACTTCACCAAAGCATGCCCCTTCTTTAGTAAGGGTGTTATGAAGAGGCGATTGCCAGAGATTACGAGCTGTTTGATATTGATAAAAAGGCCAATGCATTGCATAAGTATGACCAAGTGCTTCTGGGATTCTCGATTCAACGTATGACTGTGTTGTTTGAATTGAGTTATTTCTTCGCACATCTGTTTCAGTTATTTCTCCTGATGGATAACCATCTATTAACCAATCTGCAAAAATCTTGCCCAGGCCTCCCGCAGCCGCTATTCCTTTTGAATTCATTCCACATGCAACATAGAAATTTTCAATTTCCGGTGTTGGCCCCATTAAATGTAAATTATCATTAGTGAAACTTTCAGGCCCATTAAAAAATGTCCTAATACCCGTTTCAGCTATTTCAGGAAATGTTTCCATTGCTGCCATTAGATATGGTTCTATATGATCCATGTCGACAGGAAATTCATCAAAGGAAAAATCAGAGCTGATTTTGGACATCGGACAACCAATCGCATTTTTCTCGAACCATCCAATGAGCATTTTTCCAGCATCTTCTTTAAAGTAAATGCCTTTATCAAAATCTCTCATCACAGGTCTTGGGGTCAAACCAGACATGGCCTCTGTTACAACATAATAATGCTCACAAGCGTACAGAGGAAGATTGACACCTATTTTTTTTGCGATATCCCGAGACCATAGCCCCCCAGTTAAAATAATCTTCTTTCCTTTAATATTTTTTTTATTACAACGAACACCTATGGCTATATCATTCTCCACGATAATGTCGTCAACCAAAGTATTTTCAATAATTTCTACTCCCATGGAACGAGCACCTTTAGCCAGTGCCATAGTGGTATCTATCGGGTTAGTTTGACCATCTTTTTCGATATATAAAGTTCCAATCACACCATCAGTATTAATACCTGGATATAATGATTCTAATTCATTGTTGTTAATCATTTTGGAGGTGACCCCAAAGACTTTTGCCATCGAAGAATTGCGTTTAAGCTCTTCTAGTCTCTCTGAATTCCTAGCTAGGGAGACACTACCAATACGTTTATATCCTGTTGCTTGTCCTGTTTCAGATTCTAAAGATGCATATAATTCATGACAGTATTTAGCTAAATTAGTGAGCGTTGGAGTTGGCCATAACATGCTCACTAATCCAGCTGCGTGCCAAGTTGTGCCGCAGGTTAGTTGTTTTCTTTCTATAAGAACAACATCTTTAACACCTTTTTTTGCCAAATGATAAGCAATAGAACAACCAACAATGCCACCACCGATAATAATAATCTCCGCTTCATTAGGTAAGTCACTCTTAGAAGACATTACTTAACTACGCAGTTTTTGATTTTTTGGATCATATATTGCCTCAAGTGCAATATGTGCATTACGCATACCGACTGAGGTAAGCACCTGAAACTCGTTATCCTTTTTAGCTAGGGATGATTTTATGTAAGCGAATGCAAGGCTTTTATTAGCGCGATGTCCAAATGCGCCACTTGTTATCAAACCTACTAATTTTCCTTCCTGATATACAGCTTCATTCCCAAAACAATCACAAGAAATGTCATCATCAAAAATTAAATATGCAAGTTTTATTTCAGTCCCATTTTTCTCTCTATATCTGATATTTTCTGCACCAATAAAATCTCTCTTACTGTCAATAAATCTCTCCATCCCTGCCTCTATGCCACTGATTTCTTCAGTAAATTCACTGCCCCAAGAACGGTACATTTTTTCCATTCGCATAGAGTTTAGTGCATAACCTCCAAAATCTTTTAGACCAAATTCTTCACCAACTCTAAATAATGATTCATAAATTGATAAAAGTTGATAATTAGGCATATGTAATTCATAACCAAGTTCTCCTGCATAGGAAACTCTGATAACTCTTATCAGAGCACTATCAAGCAGAACTGTCTTGCAGCTTAACCAGGGAAATGCATCATTGGATAGATCTTCTGTAGTTAATTTTTGTAATATCTCTCTCGATTTTGGACCTGTTAGAAGAATGCTGCTGAGAGAGTCTGTTTTATTTATAATTTCGACTACAAATTCTTCAGAATTTAAATTCATCCAGTGTTGATCTCTATATTCAGAAAGAATGGGACCGACTAAATAGAATAAATTATCATCAATTTTTGTAATGGATTGTTCGGTCATAATTCCACCGTTATTTCCATGAAAAAGAGTTAAACCTAGTGTGCCATTTTTACTTGGTAATTTGTTACAGGAAAGATGATCAAGAAACAATTGAGCATCTTTTCCTTTAATTTCGAATTTTGCTGCGCCAGAAATATCCATAATGCCAGCCGCATTTTGAACTGCTTTGCATTCTTCAGCGGCGATCTTATGTATATTGCTTCTTGTCCAGGTTAATGTTTCATGATTTATTTCTTTATTTTTGAACCAGAGAATTTTCTCATAGCCTGCAACAGCGCCATGAACTCCACCTTTATCAGCAAGCATTGAATATAATGGACTAGATCGACGGTTTCTCCCATGCTGACTATTTTCATTTGCACCAATTTCTGTATACATAATTTCATATGATTCGATACCCTTAGTTATGCAATATTCTTTATTAGCCCAAGCTCCGAAACGCCTGCTATCTAAAGAAGCCATGTTTAATTCTGTTTGCCCATGCACCATCCATTGAGCCATAAATTTACCAACACCTCCCTGGGCAATACCAATGCTGGATCCACATAAATTCCAAAAGTTCCGCAGCCCCATCTGAGGACCAGCAAGAATATTATCATCTGGAGTATGAGTAATGGGCCCATTGATGACTGTTTTGACACCTACTTCACTGAAAATTGGCATTCGCTCCATACATCGATCCAAGAATGGCATTAATCTTTCTAAATCATCAGGAAATAAACCTCTATCAAAATCCCAATTCATACCATCTAAGGCCCAAGGCTTGGCTCCAAATGTTTCATATGGACCTATTAATAGCCCTTGCCCTTCTTGCCTAAGATAAGATGAGCAATACGAATCTCGGCAAACGGGCAGCTCATAATCAAGCTCCTTTAATGCAGGATGATCCTCAGTAATGAGATATTGATGTTCAAGATTTATTATAGGTAACTTTGCTCCAACCATTGCTCCGACTTCAGGGGCAAAGCACCCCGCAGCATTGACAACATGTTCAGCGATAAATGTCCCTTTCTCAGTAATCACCTCCCACTCTCCGTTGGGCTGGTTATTAATTTCTAATACACGATTGAAACGACTAATAGCGGCCCCTTTCTCTTTTGCAAGTTGTGACATGGTCATCACGACGGAAGAGGGATCGACATGACCATCATTAGGGGTATTTACAATAATTCTAGCTTGATCAAAATCCATAAATGGGTGCAGTTCTCTAGCTTCTTTTTTAGAGAGAATATTAAATTCACATGTGACATTTTTTGAACGACTTAAGAGATTATTAAACCATTCCTCTTCGAGTTTGCTATAACCAATTCTTAGGCTTCCACACTTATGAAATGACGATGGAGTCTCACTCTGGCTTGGCAGAATTTTGTCATAGAGCTCAATAGAGTAGTTGTGTATTTTTGCGACTGTCATATTGCCAATAAAATTTGAGCATAATCCAGCAGCATGCCATGTAGAACCACTAGTTAGCTCTCCTTTTTCGATAAGAATTATATCTTTCCATCCTTCTTCTATCAGATGATAAAGTAAACTCACTCCGAGGGAGCCACCCCCAATAATGACGACTCGTGCGGTTGCTTTCATTTTATTTGTCTCTTCCTATTGCTTCTTTGTTCAGAAATATAGGAAAGTTCTTACGAATTAAATTATCTGTTTCTTCACTAATATGGGTTGGAAAATGTGAAGCAAGAATTTCTTGTGTTTTTTTGATCGCCATTTCTAATGCAATAGGTTTGCCTGCATCATGCCAATCTCCGGGACTAAGACGATTATATAGTTCTGGATATATATATTCAGTTTGCATGACATTAAGGGTTTGATCTGATCCTAAATAATGTCCTTTTGAATTCAAACATACATCTTTAATAACATCAAAACCTAATGTCTCTTTGTTAACGGTGAGACCCTTGACCATTCTCATGCAACCACCTAAAAGATCATTATCTAGAATTAAGCTTTCGGGACAGGTGCTTAACAGGCTTGCATACATCCCAGCTGACTCATAAATAATATTTGCCCCAGAGAGTGCTGCAATAGCAACATTAGATGCATGCTCCGCACCCCCTTGAAAATCTGGTAATTTAGAATCTGACATTCCAGCACCAGTACCCATAGGTAAATTAAAATATTGCCCTACTTGAGCACATGCTGCAGAGAGGATTCCTTGCTCTGGTGAGCCACCACTCATGGCGCCCGTTCTTAGATCTGATACGAATGGCCAAGTTCCAAGAATTGCAGGCGCCCCTGGTTTAATTGCGTTCACATAAACCAAACCACCTAAACATTCTGCCCAGGCTTGTGACACTGTACCTGCAAGACAAGGCGGAGCAGTGGCTCCTGCCTGACCTGCTGATAGGAGTAAAACAGGCATTCCACCCTCTACTGCAATGCGAAGACACTCAAGTGATTCTTCTGCAAATTTCATTGGCGGCACCACAAAACAATTCGATTGACTAACAAATGGTCTTGCACGCCAAGCTTCTTCGCTGCCAGCTACCATATGCAAGAGTTCGAGTGTTTTTTCAAGATGCCAAGCTTCAGTCCAACTCGCACCTACATGTTTTTTTGTACCCATAACAGCGTTATAAGTAGTATTGAGATCCATCTCGTAATTATCCTCAATATCTCTTAAAACACATGTTCGCTGAAAGAAATGAATGTTTTCACAAGTATCAACTATTCTGGCCATATCATACAAATCTTGTGCTAAAGAATCGCGATAAGTATTATCCTTTGGATCAGCGATCATCACGGCAGCACCACCGGTGGCAAAATAGACACGACTGCCAGTAATCTCGAGATCATGAGCAGGATCTTGTCCATGTAGTATCAATTTCCGATTACTTAGTTGAATGGCTTTTTGAACAATTTCACGTGGCATTCTTAAGCGTCCATCATTACCCAAAACCGCGCCAAAGTTTGTGCATTGTTCAATGCAGTGAGGCGTGGCTTGGTTGAAACCGATCTCTTCTAGTATTCGAAATACATTTTCAACAACTGTTTCTACATCATGACTTTCAAAAGGTTTATATTGGCCACCTATCTCACCCGGATGAATAGGTTTATTTTTCTCATCTAATGGAGCTGAACGAATAGCTTTCTTAGATTTTCTACCACCACCTCTTCGTGTCATAATTACACTCCAAAATTCATTCGTTTCAAGCATGATTATTAACGAAATAAAACTACGAAGAAAGATTTATTTTTTATATTTGTATTTAATTGCGATAAATGAAATTATTGTCGTTTTATGAATAATGAATGTCGTTAATGAATAAATTAGTAAGATTTAGGTCATTTAAACTGAGCGTCTCAAAAATGTATAATCTTGTGGAGATTAGTAAATGAAAGCACAAGCAAAAGTAGTTGTGATTGGTGGCGGTGTAGTTGGCGTTAGTGCGCTTTATCATCTCGCCAAAAAAGGATGGGGTGATGATGTTGTGCTTCTTGAGAAAGCTGAACTGACTTCTGGTTCGACATGGCATGCAGCAGGCCTCTTGCCACTTTTTAATATGAGTTATAGCGTTGGTCAAATTCATAAATACTCGGTTGAGTTATATGGAAAACTTGAGGGTGAAACCTCCCAACCAGTAGGATTCAGCAGAGTTGGTAATCTTCGACTTGCTATGAATCAAGATCGTATGGATGAATACTATCAATATGCGGCTACTGCTAAAACTATAGGTGTCAATGTAGAATTTCTTAGCCCTAAACAAATCAAAGCATTATGGCCTCTTTGTGAGGTCGATAATTTGGTTGGTGCAATATATCACCCAGATGATGGATACATTCAGCCTGCTGATTTAACACAAGCTTTTGCAAAAGGTGCTCGTGCAATGGGGGCAACTATTTATAGAAATACACCTGTGTTGGACATAGAACAATCGTCACAAGGTGGCTGGATTGTTAAAACAGAAACAGGCGAAATTGTATGTGATCATGTTATTTCTGCATCTGGAAATTATGCTCGCCAGACTGGAAAAATGATTGGTTTGGATCTCCCTGTTATGCCAGTGGAGCATCAATATATTGTGACTGAGCCTCATCCAGAACTTCAGGCACGTCGTCAATCCGGTGCCCCTGAAATGCCAGTACTAAGAGAATCAGATGGATCGTGGTATTTAAGAGAAGAGAATGGTGGTTTTATCTTGGGACCTTATGAAAAAGGTGCGCCATGTTGTTATGTTGATGGTCCAAATCCAAAGGCTGAATATGAACTTTTTCAGGAAGATATTGATCGTTTAATGCCACATATCGAAGCTACTCTTGAGAGGGTACCAGCATTTGGAGAGGTAGGATTCAAGCAAGTTTATAACGGGGCAATTGCTTATACTCCTGATGGTAACCCAATTATTGGGCCCGCATGGGGAGTAGATAATTTCTGGTTAAGTGAAGGACATAGTTTTGGTATAACCGCAGCCGGCGGTGCAGGTTGGCAATTAGCGGAGTGGATTGTAGATGGAGAACCAACTATTGATATGTTGGGAGTTGATCCAAGAAGATTTGGTGATTATGTCTCAAAAGAATATCTCATAGAAAAAACTGAAGAAGCGTACGCTTATGTTTTTGAAACGCATTTTCCAGACGAGGAAAGACCAGCAGGTAGGCCATTAAAGGTAGCGCCATGTTATGAAAAATTGAAATCAATGGGCGCTGTATTTGGTCAAAAATTTGGTTGGGAGCGAGCTAATTGGTTTGCCACAGATGGGATGAAACAGGAGGATGACTGGTCTTTTAGACGCTCTAAATGGTTTACAGCAATTGAGAAGGAAGTGCAGAATGTAACTACAAATGCGGGATTATTGGATATGACCGCATTCGCCAAATGTCGTCTCTCAGGACCTGGTGTAGAAGAATTTCTTAATTTCTTCGTTGCGAACCGAATTCCAAGAAAAATAGGTCAAATTAGCTTATGTCATGCTTTGAATTCTCATGGTGGAATTCATTCTGAATTTACTATTCTTAAAGAGTCAGCAGATTCATTTTATCTAGTTTCTGCCGGTGCTTTACAAAGACTCGACCATGATTACATTAGACGTTTTTTACCATCTGATGGGACTGTTAAATATTCTCACCTAACTGATGATATAGGCGTGTTAGTTTTGGCTGGCCCGAAATCACGCGATATATTAACCAAATTATCTTCGGCAGATTTCTCAAATAAATCTTTTCGTTGGCTCACCGCAAAAGATATAGAAATAGAGGGTTGCTCGGTAAATGCTATGCGGGTCAACTATGTCGGTGAATTGGGGTGGGAGTTGCATCATCCAATTAAGCATCAGAATCAAATTTTTGATGCACTCTTCGAAGTTGGTGAGGAGTTTGGATTAAAGCCATTTGGAATTCGAGCCATGGATTCTATGCGCATAGAGAAGTCTTATCGGATGGTTGGCACTGAATTATCTATTGAATATTCTGCTTTTGAGTCAGGAATGGATCGATTTATTTGCTTGGATAAAGATAATTTTATCGGTCGCGAAGAATTAATTGAATGGCAAGAAAGAGGATCCGAGAATCAACTTGTTACACTTGAGATCGATGGCGTCGAGGAAGCTGATGCCCTAGGAAATAATGCACTAACTAGTGCGGGAGAATTAATTGGGCGTGCAACTGGTGGTGGTTTTGGTTTTAGGGTAAATCGATCACTTGCACTTGCAATGGTGAAACCTCAGTATGCGAATGAAGGTACTGAATTTTCGATAGATATTCTTGGCAAAGATCACATTGCCAGGGTGATACAAGACAGTCCTTTTGATAGCCAAAATAGAAGACTCAGAGATGTTATTGATAATTGAGAATAAATTTTATGAGTAAATATTCAGCGTATAGCCTATTAAAGAATGCCCTCTCTAATAATCAGAATTGGAAAGCTTCTTGGCGAGATGTTGCTCCAAAAACAAAATATGACGCTATCATAGTGGGCGGTGGTGGTCATGGACTGGCAACTGCATACTATCTAGCAAAAAATCATGGTATGAGAAATATAGCAGTAGTTGAAAAAGGTTGGATTGGTGGTGGTAATACAGCGAGAAATACTACCATAGTAAGGTCAAATTATCTGTGGACTGAAGCTTCGTTGTTATATGAGAAATCACTAAAATTATGGGAGGGGCTGAGTCAGGAAATAAATTTCAATGTTATGTTTAGTCAACGAGGTGTCTATAACTTAGGTCACACATTACAGGATATGCGTGATATTGAACGCAGGGTAAGTGCTAATCAATTAAATGGAATTGATGCTGAGGTAGTTGATGCAGCTCAGATAAAAGAAGCGATTCCCATGATAGATACTTCATCTGGCGCGCGTTATCCAATTTTGGGAGCCTCACTTCAACGGCGCGCGGGAGTCGCAAGACATGACGCGGTTGCCTGGGGATACGCTAGAGCTGCAAGCGAGTATGGTGTTGATATTATCCAACAATGTGAGGTCACAGGAATTCGTAAAAATGGTAGTCAAGTAATTGGTATTGATACCAGCCGTGGTTTTATTCAAACTGAAAAAGTAGGTGCAGTTGTTGCTGGTCATGCTTCAGTTTTGGCCGAGATGGCCGGTATTCGTCTACCTTTAGAAAGCCATCCTCTACAAGCTTATGTTTCTGAACCATTAAAACCTATATTAGATACCGTTATTATGTCGAATGCAGTGCATGGCTATATCAGTCAATCCGATAAAGGGGAATTAGTAATTGGTGCTGGTATCGACCCATATCTTGGCTATGGCCAAAAAGGGAGTTTTTGCACTATTGAGCATTGTATGCAAGCTATAGTAGCTTTATTTCCAAGCTTTAGTCGAGTGAGAATGTTACGACAATGGGGCGGAATAGTTGATATTTCGCCAGATGCATGTCCTATTTTGAGTAAGACACCTATCAAAGGTTTATATTTCAATTGTGGCTGGGGCACAGGTGGTTTTAAAGCGACTCCAGGTTCTGGATGGGTATTTGCTCATACTATAGCAAATGATCAACCACATCATTTGAATGCACCGTTTTCTCTGGATAGATTTTCCACAGGTGCCTTGATTGACGAACATGGAGCAGCTGCTGTTGCTCATTAAGATAGGTAAATGACATGTTATTAATAAAATGCCCATGGTGTGGTGAGAGAGATGAAACCGAATTTTCTTATGGCGGTGAAGCAGCCATAAAACGTCCCCAAGATCCTAAAGCACTCGATGATAAGCAATGGGCAGATTATTTATTTATGCGAAAGAATACGCGGGGGTTGTTTCTGGAACAATGGAATCACAGCTTGGGATGCCGTCAGTGGTTTCTTGTAGAAAGAAATACAGTGACCTATGAAATTACAGAGATCTCTAAAATTAAGGCAATTAAATAATGCAAATTAATCGTCTTAGTCAAGGTGGACAAATCAATCGAAACCAATTACTAAAATTTACTTTTAACGGTCAGACTTTGCACGGATATCAAGGTGACACACTGGCATCAGCACTGATTGCCAATGGTATTAATATTGTAGGCCGTAGTTTCAAATATCATCGCCCCAGAGGAATTATTGGTAGTGGCGCTGAAGAACCAAATGCCATTTTTCAAATTGGTACAGGAGCGACTACAGAAGCAGGTATTAGGGCCACTCAAATAGAATTATATGATGGATTGGTTGCTACGAGTGAGAAAGGTTGGCCTAGCTTGTCTTTCGATATCAGTATAATCAATGATTGGTTTAGTAAGCTTTTTGGTGCGGGATTTTATTACAAAACATTCATGTATCCAGCAAAATTCTGGAAATTATATGAATATTTTTTACGCAAGATGGCAGGTCTAGGTAAGGCGCCAATAGATCCGGATCCAGATCATTACAGTCATCAGAATACGCATTGCGATATACTAATTGTTGGTGCTGGCCCTGCTGGGATAATGGCTGCAGTAGTGGCTGGGAAATCAGGAGCTAAAGTTATAATTGCTGACGAACAAGCATCATTTGGGGGTTCTTTGCTAGCCTCCAGAGAAAACATAGACGATCAAACTGCCCATGATTGGATAGTTTCTCAATTGGAAATTTTGGAAGCGTTGCCAAATGTTACTTGTTTATCTCGAAGTACAGTATTTGGTTATTATGATTATAATTTTTTAACCATAAATGAAAAGTGTACGAATCATTTGGCTGAGTTCACGCCAAATAGCATTCGTCAAAAATTGTGGCGTGTCAGAGCTAAGCAGGTTGTTCTGGCGCAAGGTGCTTTCGAGCGTCCATTGATATTCCCAAATAATGATCGCCCGGGTATTATGCTGGCTTCGGCTGTATCTAATTATATTAATCGTTATGCTGTCATTCCAGGTAAAAAAGCAATTATTTTTACCAATAATGATTCTGCTTATCAAGCTGCAATCGACTTAAAATTAGCAGGTGCCGAATCTGTAGAAATCATAGATAGCCGTTCGGAGCAATTCTCGGATATGTTAATTGAGGCAAAAAATCATGGAGTGCTTTGCCAATTTAATAAAGTAATAACGAATATCATTGGCTCTAAGAGAGTAAAGGCAGTTGAGATTGCAGCATACAATGTAGATGAGAATACATGCGAATCTGAAATTGAAAAAAAACAATGTGATTTAGTGGTTTATTCTGGTGGCTGGAGCCCTGCTGTTCATTTGCATTCTCAATCTGGAGGAAAAAATAAATGGGATCAGGATCAACATTGCTTTGTACCAGAATCAAATGTTCATGGGCCCTTTTCAATTGGCTCATGTAATGGCACTTGGAGTCTTGATGAATGTTTTGCAGAGAGTATTGAATGTACTAAAAATATAATTAGTCATCTTGGTTTAGAGGTGACAACTCAAAAGCTGCCAAAGGTGAAAACTTATAAAGTTAGTAAGATGGTTCCATTGTGGCAGGTAAAGTCATTAGTACCGGTAGAAAGTTTACCCAAACAGTTTTTAGATTATCAAAATGATACAACGGTCTCTGATATATATTTAGCGGTAAGAGAAGGGTATACCGGGATCGAGCATGTAAAGAGATATACCGCACTAGGATTCGGAACAGATCAAGGGAAATTAGGTAATATCAATGGCATGGCTGTTCTTGCGCAAGCATTGGATAAACCTATTGCACAAATCGGTACCACGACTTTTCGGCCTGCCTATACACCGGTGAGTTTTGGGGTTTGTGCTGGTGAGGATATTGGGAAAATGTTTGAGCCTATCAGAAAGACAGCCCTTCACAATTTTCATGAAATTAAACAAGCCCCTTTTGAGATCGTTGGTCAATGGTTGAGACCCTGGTATTTTCCTGTGGGCAAAGAAAATATGCTGGAAACCATGAATCGAGAATGTCTAGCGACACGATCATCTCTTGGTATTATGGATGCCTCTACACTTGGTAAAATTGAGGTTCGTGGCAATGATGTAGTACCTTTCTTAGAAAAAATTTATACGCATGATGTAGCCAAGATGAAAGTTGGCCAGTGTGCTTATGGAATTATGCTTGGTGAAGATGGCATGATTATGGATGACGGTGTGATGACTCGTTTTGATGAGAATCATTTTTATTTAACCACTACCACTGGCGGAGCTGCGTCAGTAATGAGCTGGCTTGAGCAATGGCTGCAAACTGAATGGCCAAATTTAGATGTGTATTTAACCTCTTTAACTGATCACATATCTACTATAGCCCTTGTCGGCCCAAAGAGTAGACAAGTATTGCAAGGTTTGGTTAAGACAGATCTAAGTTCCAAGAAATTGCCATTTATGAGAGTTTGTAAAAGTGAAATTGAAAATATTGAGGTAACTTTATTTCGGGTGAGTTTTAGTGGTGAGCTTGCTTTTGAAATCAATGTAAACAGTAATCATGCGCTGCATTTATGGAATATTCTAATGAAGGCTGGTGAGCAATATGGAATTACGCCTTATGGTACAGAAACTATGCATGTACTCAGAGCAGAAAAGGGATTTATTATCGTCGGGCAAGATACAGATGGCTCTGTTAATCCTATAGATGCAGGTCTAGGTTGGCTGATTGCGAAGAATAAAGATTTTATTGGTAAGCGTTCTTTATGTCGGGAAGATGCACTTCGTAACGATAGAAAACAACTGGTTGGATTGCTTTCTGCTGATAATATTAGTGTGGTGAGAGAAGGATCACAATTAGTGAAAGAAATATTATCCTCAGGACCAACACCAATGTGCGGTCATGTAAGTTCAAGTTATTACAGCCCAATCTTAAAACACCCAATTGCCCTTGCTTTGGTGGAGGCTGGTAGAAAAAGATACGGAGAAAAACTGATAGCTGTGTCATCTGAGGGAAATAAAATTGAAGTAATTATCACTAAACCAGTTTTCTATGATCCAAATGGAGAGAGGCAGCATGTCAAATAACACTATAAATCATGCGCTTGATAATTTTCTGGAAAACTGCAAAGACAAACAATCAATTAGTTCTTCTCTAACTGTTGAAATAAATGCTGGGTTAAATTTTTTAAATATCAGGGGCTCGATTGAGAATGAAGATTGTCTTAGTAATGCAGAAAAAATATTTCACCAGCCATTACCTACTATATCTAATACTTTTACTACTGGCTCGCATCATATTTACTGGCTCGCACCAAATGAATGGTTACTTGTAACTAGCCATGACCTAAACTCAATTATTAAAGAAGTAAATTTATTAGATAATTTCTATGCTACTGATCAATCGGGTGGCTTTGTTCAGTTGTCTATTCAAGGAGCAACAGTTCACCATCTTTTGGCAAAAGGTTGTACTTTGAATTTAAATGAGAATCTTATCTTACCCGGGCAATGCGCTCAAACTGGACTAGCTAAAGCTTCAGTTTTGTTGGCTTTAGTCGACGCAACGCCGTTATTTAAAATTATTATACGTCGCAGTTTTGCAGAATATACTGCATTATGGCTAGCACAAGCTGGTAAGGAGTTTGGCATAAATTTCGTTCGCTAAGATCAAAGAGTTATATTATTTTTGTTCAGCAGATGAACCACTCAAAAAAAATGAATATCTCAACTAAAGAGTCAATACAACCTAGAAAATTTGGGTTTTTGTTAGTGGAAAAATTCACACTGGTATCATTCTCGTCTGCCATTGAACCTCTGCGATTAGCTAATCATTCCTTAGAAAAAAATGTGTTTAATTGGAGGACATTTTCCGAGGCAGGAGAATCCGTTCTATCAAGCGATGGCGTTAGCATTAATGTTGATTATCCAATTAATTCAGAGGCTGCTTTAAGGGATATTGACTTGTTGATTGTATGTGGTGGTATGGATGTTGAAAAATGTTATTCCAAAGGGATTGCTCGGTTTTTAAGAAATGTGCACAATAAACAGATCGCCCTCGGAGCGATATGTACGGGTAGTCGAATATTAGCTATGGCTGGGTTATTGAATGGTTACTCTTGCAGTATTCATTGGGATGGGCTAAATACACTGAGTAATTTATTTCCTAAAATTAATGTTCGACGTAATTTATTCACTATTGATCGAGATAGATATACGAGCTCGGGAGGAATTGCACCATTTGATATGATCCTTAAAATTGTCAGAGAGCAGTTTGATAGTAATATAAGTTCAGCTATTGCAGAACAGTTTATCTCAGATCGAATTCGTCGAGGTCATGATGAACAACGTATTCCACTGAAACACCTAATTGGATCAATGTCAGATCAATTAACCTCAGTAGTTCAATTAATGGAGGCTAATATTATAGAACCTATTAATCAATATGAACTGGCAACATACTCTGATTTATCTGTTAGGCAGTTACAACGATTGTTTAAAAAATATCTTAATTGCAGTCCTTCACGATATTATTCACAGTTGAGATTACAAAGAGCAAAAGATCTTTTGCAACAAACATCGCTTAGTATTCTTGAGGTCACCTCTGAGACAGGTTTTGTTTCTGTCTCACATTTTAGTAAGAGTTATAAAGTATTTTTTGGTTATCCACCTAGCTATGAGCGAAATAATGCCATGATGGGGACTGTCAATTCAACTGACTAACTTCTTTCAGTTTGATAAAGCGATTTACATAGTCCAAAAATCATTAAAACTAGGATAACTGAAAATGGGATAGCTATTGAGGTCGAAGCAATTTGAAGGGCACCTAAACCTCCATATAAAAGAAGTAACCCTGCAACTAGACCAATTACTGCCCCCCAGAAGATTCTTAGTAATTGAGGTGGATTTTTTTTCCCAAGACAGAGAATTGTACAAATAATCAGTGTGGCTGAGTCTGACGAGGTAACAAACCATGAGGCAATTAAAATTGTGGTTAGTAAGGAAATAATCCATGTAGCCCATTCTATATTTAATAATTCGTAAGTTGTAAATATAGCTTGAGTGATGTCTTGGTTAACTGCCTCAACTAGCCCACCAGGACCATTTAATTGAAGATCAAGCGCTGTAGCACCAAAGACAATTAACCATACAAATCCAATAAGCACTGGGAAGAGTAGCGTCCCCGTAACATATTCTCTAATAGTTCTACCTCTGGAGATCCGCGCCATGAACATACCGACAAAAGGCCCCCAAGAAATCCACCAGCCCCAGTAAAATAGTGTCCATGCAGTTTGCCATGTTTTTTCTTCGGAAGGATCTACCCAGATACTAAGCGGAATTAAGGCTGTGAAATAATCAAAAGTTCCAGATAGCAAACTAGAAAGAATAATCAGTGTTGGGCCCGCTAATATGATAAAAGAGAGTAAAATCACACATAACCATATATTTATCTCACTGAGAAGTTTTATTCCTTTGTTCAGTCCAGACACAACGGAGATAGTAGCAATTGCAGATACCACCAACACAACTCCAATTTTAAACGTTGATGTTACTTCCAGATCAAATAAATACTCCAATCCACTGGACATCTGAGAAGCTCCCAGACCTAGTGACACAGTGATACCAAAGAGTGTACTAAACACAGCAATCAGATCTATGACATCACCAGTAATTCCATAAATTTTATCACCAATAATAGGGTGAAGTGCAGAACGTATTGTAAGTGGTAAGCCCTTACGATAAGAAAAGTAACCTAAACATAACCCAACAAATGAATAACAGGCCCAGCCATGGATTCCCCAATGGAATAGAGTAATTCGTTGTGCAATTACTCCAGCTTGAGTTGTAATAGGTTCAATATTTTCTAATTTTAAGAATGGGTTATTTTGTAAATGAGAAATAGGTTCTGCGACCCCATAAAATAAAATGCCAGTACCAACGCCGGCACCAAATAGCATTGAAAACCATGAAAACCGACTAAATTCAGGTTTTTCTCCATCCTGACCAAGAGTTATTTTTCCAAAGGGAGTCAAAGCAATACCTATATTAAATATGGCAACAATGGTCACTATCCAAATAAGGTAAGCAGCAAAATTCTGGGCAATTATTTTCTTCCAGAAGTTAGCAAAATCATCTACTAAATCTGGATTAGCTAAAACGAAGGACAAGAATATAATTACAATGATTGCCGCTGAGGAGCTGAGTAACAAGTTCATTCCTGGAAAATATTTTAAAATTCTTTGCATAGTTATTATATCTCTGAAGATTTAAAAACCTTGGCCAGATAGCCAGATAATTGATTAGTAATGGTTTCCGCTTTAGTGGTATTGATTCCTGCCAGCTCTTGCGCTAAGGATTTTTTAAAATTAATTTGCATTTCACGATTGATCTGAATTCGCTGAGCTTGCGGTGAGCCTGCGCCATGCAATGATTCTGTAAGATAGCCAACAGCATTTCTCCCTAATGTCATATTTTCAATTAGACGAAGAATGCGTATACGACTTTCTGTTGGGATATCTTTTATACCCTTTAAATATTTATTTAACATACTTCCAATTTCTGGATGATTAAGATCCTTTTCTGATGGAAGTGTAGCAACTAATCCACCAGCGAGATCTTGTGATAAACGACCTATTTCATAAGTATTCTTTGTAACATGATGCTTACATACATTTGCTAACATATCATCGCAGATATAAGCACCAGAGGCTGTTTTATGAGATTGATAACTTGCCGCTATTCCTGTTGCATAAATGGTTTCATTGAGATGAGTCATTTCGGTTAACTTATCTTTTATATGAGAAGCATTCTCCACGCCGTTGTATTCTGCGATTGTTGCAGCTGCACCTATAAGTACATCACCTACACCTGATTTACATACATAGCTGCGACGATGATAGCAAGTAAATCGTTCGACTAGCATAGCAGCAAATTCATATTCTCCATCTAAAAATATTTTATCATTTGCAATGAATACATTATCAAAAATAACCATAGCCTCTTGCCCTGCAAAATTTGCATTACCAACATCTATATCACCTTCATCCATTGAGCGTGTGTCGCAAGACTGACGTCCATAGATATAAGTAATACCTTTGGCGTCGGTTGGAATAGCTCCTACTATTGCATAGTCAATATCTTTCACTCCTAAGCGTATGGTGGGCATTACAATCATCCAATGTGAATTTATACAGCCCGTTTGATGCGCTTTTGCCCCACTAATATAGACTCCATCCCGAGTTCTTTTGGTAATATGCACATAAAGATCTGGATCATTTTGTTCATTTGGCGCCAAACTTCGATCACCCTTAACATCCGTCATTGCTCCACCAATTACATATCCAGAATTTTGCATCTTTATAATAAAATTTTTGAATCTTTGATGATAATCACTACTATGTTGAGCATCGATTTCATATGTTACTGAAAATAATGCATTTAATGCATCCATCCCAACGCAGCGTTGAAAACAGGTGCCTGTTTTCTGACCGAGACGGCGCTGCATTTTATTTTGTAAAACTACATCATTTGGAGTTTCAGCTATATGCAAAAATCGATTAATTCTTTTTTTAGTAAAAGGTGATACCGCTGTTCCTAGATCGGGATATTCTGTTGCAAGATCGTAAGTCTTTGCTACCGCATTGATTGAAGGCCTGATTATTGGGTGATCAACTGGCTCGGATATTTTCTCACCAAGCAAATACACATTTAAGTTTCGATTTCTCAAACTCTTTATATAATCATTACCTGTTTTTATGGACGTCATGTCTTTTTCATTCATTATATATTTTAGCTTGCAATAAGCAGTTAATCATCTGATCTGTATAGCCTTCATTTGATAAATATCATACTACAATATAAGCATAGCCAATATAAATTATGGACGCGGTAAATGCCGCAACCATGGCAAAAGGAATTTGTGTAAGGGCATGCTTCATTGTGTCTACACCACAGCTTTGCGCTGATAGAACGGTTGCATCAGTATAAAAACACGCATGACTACCAAAAGAACTTGCTGAGATAAGCGCACCAATTGTTAGTGGCAGTGGAACGTCTAAAGCTATACCCAATGGCATTACTATTGGTATCGCAATTGCAAAAATCCCCCAATTAGAAGCGGTTGCAAAAGACATGAACGCCATGGCTATGAATACTATGACTGGAAAAAGTATAGGCGACATCAGCGGCTCAACACTTTCTAGAATAAATTGCGGCAAACCTAATTGATCATTAATTGTTTTGAACATGAAAGCAGCAATAACAATCATTAATGGAGGTATCATAACCTTAAACCCATCAAGAATTGCATCAAAAGCACTATTCATATCAATAAATTTTAATCCAATCATTATTGGGGCAGTTATGATTAATGTCGCGATGATACCTCTTAGGAGATCAATATCATTTAGCCATGTAAGAATAATAAGGATCAGCAAGGGAAGGATAAATCCCCACAAGTTAGCTTGCGATTTGTGATTAATTTCTGTTTTCTGTTCATTTATCTGATTTGCTGGAACGAGCTGACGAGCCTTATTTTCCTCAGTTTTCATTGGGCCAATTAAGGGAAATTTTCCTGTTGCAACTAACGGAACTAGAATAAGTGCAATAATGGGATAAAACATAAAAGGGATTGCTGCAATGTAGTAATATATTCCTTCTCCAATAGAAATACCCTCAGTTGATTCAAGTAAGATTGAGAAATAAGCGGCCCATGTAGATATTGGTACTAGGACACAAGTGGGTGCGGCAGTCGAGTCAACAATATAAGCCAGCATAGAGCGAGAAACTTTGTATTTATCAGTAACTTTTTTCATTGAATTACCAATCACAATGGCATTTAGGTAGTCATCTAAGAACATTGTTAACCCAAGAAACCAAGTGATTAAGAGTGATTTATTTCTAGTATTAGCTGTTGCAGCCATCTTCATCGTAAAAGCATTTACTGCTCCAGTAGCCATTAACAGATAAAAAAGACTACCCATTAATCCACAAACTATAATGATCCAGCCAATCTGTGGATCTTGCATAGTGGTCACTGAGATTTCAGCGAATAAACTTAAGAGCTCACTAGGAGAGTGGAGTAAGATACCAATAATCACTCCCAAAATTATTGAAGCTACAGGCCGGCGAGAAATAATCGCTGCCGTGATTACAACTAATGTTGGAATTAATGTTACGTAACCTACATGCTCCATTTTATATAACCTTTTAAGTGAAAGTTCTTGTTAAGAGCCAAAAAAACCCGAGACCAAATAAACTACCAGAAAGAATAGATGGAAGCGGTTCCCTAATATAGGACTCTGCCTTGGAGTAGATGACCCAACATAGGCTGATAATGCATACTTGCCCAAATTCTAATCCCAGATTAAATCCTAGTAGTGGCCAAAGAATGTTGTCACTAGTTACACCAGTTTCACTGAGAAATCCGGCGAATCCCAGGCCATGCACAAAACCAAATAAAAGGGCCATTGTTAGTAGTAGATAACGGGTGTTTTTAGTGGAATGATTGTGTGAAATTTTGCAAAGATTTAAATAGCTGTATGAAAATAATCCTAAGCCAAAATAACAAATTAGGTTCTGAATTGAAATTTTATCAAAATAGAAAGCTGTCAAGCCTAATCCAAATAAAAGAATTGTAAAACCATTCGTAAGTAATGATTTGGTATTACCTTTATAATTACTGTATTCAATTGCCATTAACATAATGGTGAAGCCTATAACAATCTCCACGATGCGACTATTGGTTGTGACCATGCCAGAAGTAGCTGCAAATAAACTAGCACTGTGTCCTATTGTGAAACCAGTAATTGCGATAATACTTCGTTTAATGGAGGCAGCAACTAAGAGTATTCCGAATAAAAATGCTAGATGATCATATCCACCCATTATGTGTTCCATGCCAAGTACAAAAAAACTGGTAAATGATTGATTTTTGTTTACAGTTTCATCGGTATTTATTTCCCAAGGGAGTGACGCATTATTTACTAATTGTTCCGAAATTAATTGTCCTTGATGATAGATTTTTGCGAAATGTGAATGTGAAGGCGATAGTTCAAAAATTGCCCTGTAATCAATGCGTGTAGGAAGGACTTGTGGACAATCAAATTGCAATTCGACTCTAATAAATCCCTCGGATGCTTTAAGGACATTATTTGAACCGAGTATACAAGCAGTTTGATTGCTATAGACGTATATATTATCAACTGCATGCTCAAGAAATAATGAAGAGAAAGAGTTAGTGTTTTGAGATATTCTGGGTAATCGAGTCACTTCGTGACTTGGGATAGTTATGATACCAGTTATACTATCATTGAAGAGAGTCCAATTTGAGTAACTCTCACTCTTATTATGAGCAAATGAATTTGAGGCTATACTTAACCAAGTTATTATAAACAATATGATTTTTATGAATGATTTAATATGCATTAAAATCAGATATTGTAATTCTTGCGTTTTCTTTCAAGTTATTGATGTATTCTCTTAATTTCTCATCAGCTTTAAATCTCAAGTATTCGTTAGTTACTTGGTTCTTTATTTGATTATATGGCGCTGTAAT
>Ga0055584_100001167_pt1 | contig 25810 bp, 24 predicted proteins | sample OSDHelmetaG_FD_58716 | JGI IMG/M metagenome (GOLD analysis project Ga0055584, IMG submission 58716) | Pelagic marine sediment microbial communities from the LTER site Helgoland, North Sea, for post-phytoplankton bloom and carbon turnover... | ecosystem: Environmental > Aquatic > Marine >...
TTGATTTGACCCCGCATATACCAGCCGACTCGGCTAGGGGCAAGTTTGAGGCGTGATGCCGTTTGGCCTAGGCCACATCCATGTCCGAGATAAAGGCGTTCACGCGCTCCGGGTCGGCATCAGACGTTACTCGCCGTGCCCGACCTGTAATGGCGGCTAGGTTTAGGCCACGCACCCTCTTTTTGACCCTTGGGATGCTGCCCGCTGCCATCGATAGTTCTGCGATCCCCAATCCCAGAAGGAGAGGGGTGAGGCGCTCGTCACCTGCCATTTCGCCACAAACTGAAACGGGTATTCCAGCCGCTGCAGCTGCCTCAGCTGAAAATTGGATCAATCGCAAAACCGCAGGGTGGAGAGGGTTATAAAGGTGAGCCACCGTCTCGTCCGTTCGATCAATGGCAAGCGTGTATTGGGTTAAGTCATTCGTGCCGATGGCAAAGAAGTCAGCTTCTACCGCCAACGCATCAGCGGCCAGGGCCGCGCCGGGTATCTCGATCATAATTCCGAGTGGTGGAATCGGATCAGCGATCTTGACGCCGCGCCGCTTGAGGCGACCTGCCAAGCGATTCAGTATACGCCGGACTTCTCGCACCTCTTCGACGGCGCATACCATCGGTAATAGAATACGTACCGGGCCAATTGCACCAGCTCGAAGAATCGCGGCCAGTTGCTCCATGAATGTTTTGCGTCGGCTCAAGGAAAAGCGAATTGCCCGAAGGCCGAGTGCAGGATTTGGTCCTGGTTCAAATCCTAATGCGTCACTTAGTTTATCAGCGCCGATATCAAGTGTTCGAATGGTGACGGGGCGGCCCTCCATCCGTTTCACAACCTCTCGAAGAGCTGTGAATTGTTCTTCTTCACCGGGAAGATCGTCACGGTTCATGAACAGGAACTCGCTTCGTAAAAGTCCGATTCCTGTCGCACCGGATCGCAACACGCTATCGATTTCGCTGGGCAGTTCGATATTGGCTTGGAGGGTGATCGCCATGCCGTCCTGAGTGACTGCAGGGACGGCCCTTAGCTTGTCTAACGCTCTGCGTCCTCGCAGATAGTTTGCCCGCCTTTTTCGATAGTCCAGTAGAACCGATTTGGTGGGATTTAGAATTACCGTGCCCTTGCCACCGTCGACAATGATGGTGTCGCCATTGGCGGCCCATGAAGTCAATTCAGCAGCGGCAACAACAGCCGGTAGAGCAAGTGAGCGCGCCATAATAGCTGTGTGGCTCTCAACTCCACCCAATACAGTCGCTAATCCTGCGACCTGCTTTGGGTCCAGAAGCGCTGTGTCTGCTGGGGATAGCTCGTCGCTGACAATGACAGCGTTGTGGGGAAGTGATGAGAACGCGGTTGCCTGTTTACTTCCGAGGCTGCGGACCAATCGATTGCCAACCTCGCGGATATCGTCGATGCGAGCTGAGAGATAACGATCGTCCATCGCCGCGAAGGCGTCTTCCATCAAGTTGATTTCTTTGAGTACGGCGGCTTCGGCGTTGATCCGGTCAGTGGCGATACGCTTCTCGACACCGCGAATGAGCCTCGACCCTTTCAGCATCTGTTGATAGGCATCCAGCAAGTAGCCGAGCTCTTCTCTGGCAGCAGCAGGCAGCTTCTGCGCTTTTACTTGTAAGGCATCAATCTCTTGATCGGCCTTGCGGGCGGCCATCGTGAAGCGATCTTGTTCCCGATGGATCCGGTTTTCAGGAATGCGGACTTCGCGCACGTAGACATCGTATCGCGAGTCATGGCGGTAGACAGTTCCGATGGCAATGCCACGACCGACAGCGAGGCCTGTAAACGTGCGCTGTTTTCCCGACACGGTTCTTGGTCGGTTCTCACGTTTCATTGAATCCGTCCTCGACAAGCTGGCAGATGGTGTCCATGGCCCGTTGTGCCTCTTCTCCCGACGCTGTCAGGGTGATTTCTGTGCCGGGCGCAGCGGCCAGCATCAAGAGCCCCATAATCGAACAGCTAGAAACTTCCAATTCACCCCTTGAGACTATGACCTCGGCATTGAACTGTTCTGCTGTTTTGCAAAATTTCGCCGCTGCTCGGGCGTGCAATCCTTTAGAGTTAACAATTCGGGCGGTGCGCGTAATTGGCTCTGACATTAAAACAGGCCGCCTTATTCACTTTGGGCAAGCAGCGCTGACGCCACGTTAATATACTTTCGTCCGGCTTCTTGCGCGTGAAGGACTGCGTCAGGCAATGCCTCAGTGGATCGCACGGAGGCAAGCTTAATAAGTAGAGGTAAGTTCACGCCTGCGATGACTTCCACATTGGCATTTTCCATAATAGAGATCGCCAAATTGGACGGCGTGCCACCAAACATATCAGTGAGCACAACAACACCATGACCGGACTCAACTTTCTCTACAGCGCTAACGATCTCCGCCCGCCGTTGCTCCATATCGTCATCAGGCCCAATGCAAATGCTCGCTGTTTGGGCTTGTGGGCCGACAACGTGTTCAAGGGCTGCGAACAGCTCTAAGGCTAAGCGCCCGTGCGTTACAAGAACCATTCCAATCATGGATTAGGCGTCCGTCTGTTTGTTTGCGACAAATCTTCTCGTGGATTTTGACCGCGTTTTATAAGGTATCCTGCCGAAGGTCTTTTAATCCGGCTTGGATGGCTGAACATTAAGGTCGCGGTGCCGGAAGTCAAACTCAATCCCGAGGCTGTCCAACCAGGTGGACAGGTGTTGAACGACGAAAACCGACCGGTGACGCCCGCCGGTGCAGCCGATAGCAATAGTAAGGTAGCTTTTGCCCTCATCCCGATAGCGCGGCAAAAGTGGTTCAACCAGCGCCTGGAGGTTTGCTACAAAAGACTCGAAGGAGGGGTCTTCTGAAACATAGGTTCCGATGGCCTGATCCAGTCCCGATTGCGGACGGAGATCCTCAACATAGTGTGGGTTGCGTAAGAAGCGAACGTCGAACACAAGGTCGGCATCGCGGGGTACGCCATTGCGATATCCAAATGAAACCAAATGAATGTGCATTGGCCGGTCGTCGTCTCCGCCGTACGTTTTCTCTAGGTGACGTTTCAAATCACCGGGTGTCAGAGTCGAAGTATCGAGGACCAAGTCAGCCGCTGATTTAACCGGACTCAAGAGTTGACGTTCAAGTGTGATGGCACCGGCGACTGGCAAATCGCTTGCCAGAGGGTGCGGCCGTCGCGTCTCTGTAAACCGTCGCATCAAAACATCATCGTCACTTTCGAGGTAGATGAGCGTCGCGACGACGGTGCTCTGGCGACGCAAGTCTTGAAGTTGAGCGACCAAGGCGTCGGCATTGAAATTGCGGGTTCTAACATCCATGCCCACGGCCAATGGTCGATTAGGGCCGCCGCCACGCAAGGCTGCCTCAAGCAATGAGGCCGGCAGGTTGTCGACGGTCTCAAACCCTAGATCTTCCATCGCGTGCAAGGCAGACGTTTTGCCGGCGCCGGACATACCGGTCACCACGAGTAGATGAATGTTATCTGAATCAGTCATCGCTTCTCACGATCAGCCTTATCTTGGCCGCGGCCGACGGAGTGTCTGGGTCTAGAGAGAGGTGAGGGGTCATTATGTCCTCAATCATACATGTCTGAATCTCTGGAAGTCTGTCGATATTTTCTTTCTTAACGAGATCAACCACAAGACGAATGCGGATGGAGTCGTGGTAAGGCATATCCACAATGCCGTGGCCTCGGATTTCGATTTTTCCTGCAATTTCTTTTGGAGGCGTGGCAAACAGGCGTCCGTCTTCACTGCGTATGTCACAGTAATCATCTGAAACCAACGTGGCGCCTTGGTCAATCAAGCGCAGTGCTAAGTCTGACTTGCCTGCTCCAGAGGGGCCACGGATGAGAACCCCAGCGTCTTCAAGCGCGACACATGTTGCATGAGTTATGGTCATATGGGGACCGTGACTCTGTCTAGCCCTGGGGTCAACGTACGGATCAAATGGGGTTGATGGCTGGGCCGGTAATTTCTGGCGATCGTTGTGTTGGCGCTCGGAAGCGTGGTTGCGATTACCTGGTAGTGTATCTAAACCTAATAATTCTCATCGCTCCTCACGGCATTGCCTAATTTATGTTTATAGAAATTCTTTCCGTTATTGCGCCGGTCGGTTTGTTAGCCGCCGTTGGCTTTGCGTGGGACCGGAAAGGCCTGCCGTTCGACACCAATATGGTGGCGTACTTGGTTACGAATCTTGGTGCGCCATGCTTGATAATATCGACGTTATTGGCGAACCGACCAGATCCAGACGTCATTGCGAGTATGGCCTTGGCCGCGCTTATGGTGGTGGGGTTGGTTACTTTGATTGCTGGGGTGGGGCTTCATTTCGCTGGACAACCTCTGAAGGTGTATTTGCCAGCCCTGACGTTCCCTAACTCAGGCAATATTGGAATCCCACTTTGCCTCTTTGCCTTTGGTGACGAAGGTTTGGCTCTGTCCGTTTCGTTTTTCTCTGTTATGGCGCTGACCCAGTTCACGCTCGGGATTGGCATCGCTGCTGGAAAAATGTCGGTGCGAGACGTCGTTGGAAACCCTGTCCTCTGGTCTGCTGCAATTGCTGTTGTCTTTCTCGTTACAGAAACGGCATTGCCGCGTTGGGTGGGCGGCACGGTGGATACGGTTGCTGGCATGGTCATTCCACTCATGCTGATGTCTCTCGGTATTTCTCTGTCGCGTCTTAAACCGAACGCCCTATTGCGCAGCACAATATATTCAGCACTTCGCTTGTGCCTCGGCTTGGCGGCAGGGGTTGCGGTTGCTGCTTTACTTGATCTTGATGGCGTGGCCCGCGCAGCGGTGATCATACAGTCGGCGATGCCAACGGCGGTGTTCAATTATCTTTTTGCCGTGCGTTACGATAATCGTCCGACCGAAGTGGCTGGCATCGTCGTTGTTTCGACTGTGCTCTCTTTTATAACGCTGCCGTTTCTGCTTGCTTATGTGCTGTCAGGGCCGGGGCTTTAAGCTTCTATGCGGCAGGTAACCGTACGACAAACAGAGCGCCGCCACCTTGAGCATTGTCAGCTGTAATATTGCCGCGATGAGCTTCGATAATCTGTTTGGAAATCGACAAGCCAAGCCCTGAATGTGTTCCAAATTTTTCTTTCTCTGGTCGTTCAGAATAGAACCGACTGAAAACGGCTTGTTCTTTCCCCGGAGGGATCCCAGGCCCTTGGTCTTGGATCTCGATCTTGATTTGCCCTTGGTCACGACCGCCACGTATGAAAATTTTACCGCCGGGTGGGCTGAAGGATGAGGCGTTACCAATCAGATTGCGGAACACCTGGGCCAGTCGGCCTTCCAGCCCCGATACTGTCAGGTCATCTTGCGGCGGCAGATCAAGCGATACTGTTGCTGTTTCGTCATCATCGTTGGAATTTGTGACTTCCGTCAAAGTTTCCAAGAGGGTTGCTAAGGCGAAGGGCTCACTTTCCGCGCGGGACAATTCGGCATCTAGCCTGGATGCATCGGATATATCCGAAATGAGTCGGTCCAACCGTCCAACGTCATCTTTGATAATACCCATCAATTGTTTTTGCTGTGCTGGATCTTCAACGCGCGCCACGGTTTCAACCGCGCTTCTGAGTGAGGTGAGAGGGTTCTTGATTTCATGTGCGACGTCAGCGGCAAATTGCTCTGTCGCATCCATGCGCAACCAAAGCCCTTCAGTCATATCGCGCAGCGCGCTGGAGAGCGCGCCTATTTCGTCGCGGCGTTTGCTGAGGTCGGGAATATTGTGTTGGCGCGATTGTCCATCTCTTACCAAAACGGCTGCTTCGGCAAGCCGTTTCACGGGGCGTGCAATGGTTCCAGCCAGGTATAAAGACAGCAAAACTGTGACGGTAAAAGTCCACGCAAATATTTCCAGAATGGAGCTGCGAACCTCGAATAACCGTGCTTCGACAGTAGAGTCGTCAACGGATACAAATACGGCCCCAACGATTTGTTTGTAGAATTGAACTGGAACCGCGACGGCCAATATCTTCCGACCGCTTGTATTGATCCGGACTTCGCTGGCTGCCTCTCCGTTTTCTAAAGCGCCGACGACCTCTAAAAAGTCATAGGCCGTGCCGTTAGATTGCTCGATGTATAGCGGCAGCGGTTCAGATGCCCCAAGAAACGATTCAACCCACGTCAGTCCGCGACGTATGTACTCCGTGACCGCATCTGTTTCCGCAGGTGCAAGATCAACGACGCGCACTTCGCCGCCTGGTCCGCGGAGCAACCGACTATCTGCAATGAGGACGCCACCGTTGCCATAGAGCCGGGCGCGAATGTTTGCCAAGCCGGCCAAACGCCGAACCAGCTGTCGCGCTGAATCAGGGTCAATGCGTCTGGTTGCGCCAGCGGGCATGAATGCGCCGAACGCTTCACTCTCTGTTTCCATGACCACGGCGCCTTCACCAATGGAGGCGGCGATCAATTCTCCTTCGGTGCGTAATCCATCGATTTCTGTCGCGATGAGCGACTCTTCGTATTCATCCAAAAACAACAAGCCAAGCCCGAGCAAGACGGGCGCAACCAAATTCACTGCTAGAACGCGCCGTGTCAGAAGGGACAGCAGCGGACCCCGGCGTGCAGCCGGTGTTGCGGTCGAAGGGGCAATGCGAAGGTCTTGGTCGGCGCGCACGCGAGTTTCCTTGTTGTCGCCGACGCAGACGGATTAAGCGGCGGCTTCTCGGTACTTATACCCTACACCGTACAAGGTCTCGATATTTGCGAACTCGTCGTCAACGTGGCGAAATTTCTTTCGCAGCCGTTTGATATGGCTATCGATCGTGCGGTCATCGACATAGATGTTTTCGCCATAGGCCGCATCAATAAGCTGGTCGCGGCTTTTAACGTGTCCGGGTCGAGCAGCCAGGGCCTGTATGATCAAGAATTCGGTCACGGTCAGATTGACCGCTCTATCTTTCCATTTGCAGACATGTTGCGCCGGATCCAATGTCATATCTCCGCGTTTTATGGCGGTTTCCGATTCGCTCCCATCATCGGCTTTTTGGGCCTCAATGCGCCGGATCACCGCTTTAATGCGCTCGATCAGCAAGCGTTGGGAGAAAGGTTTCTTAATATAATCGTCGGCTCCCATGCGCAGGCCATGGAGTTCATCAACCTCATCGTCTTTTGAAGTCAAGAATATGACCGGGGTCGGGGCTTTGTCCTGCAGTCGCTGTAATAGCTCAATGCCGTCCATGCGAGGCATCTTGATATCCAACACAGCAAGGTCGACCGGGCTATCAATCAAGCCGCGCAAGGCCTCTGCGCCGTCACGGTAGGTGGCGACGTCGAATCCTTCCTGCTCAAGTACGATTGAGACGGAGGTCAGAATATTACGGTCGTCATCGACCAGTGCGATTCGGTGAGCCACGTCGGTTTACCCCCTTGGAATGGTGCCCAAACTACCCTTTAGACCCTGTAAAACCGTCGATTGCGGCTCTTTGTCATCCGGATAGTGGCAATATCATAGGAGTATTATGGCAGAAATAATGCGTAAGGCTGCCCGATTTCCGCCTTAATTGAGGTCTGGCCCTCTATACACAAAGGCGTTTTCGGGCTGTTGCGCCCGCCCATCCGAGGGGGTATTAAAGCCCAAATACCGCCGGACGTGCAGGCTTACCTGTACGGAACCGGCTTTCCTTTTATTTAGGTTTCTTGGGGGTTCTCGCGGTGAGTAACGAAGGTCACGTGATCAGTTCATTCGGACTAGATAAAAACGGCATCAATACGTCTGGTGCAGCCCGGTGGAATTTAGGGTCAGCGCAATTGGTTGAAACTGCTGTTAGTCGGAACGAGGGTAAGCTCTCCAAAGACGGAGCCCTTGTCTGCATCACCGGCCAGCACACAGGCCGCTCACCAAACGACAAGTTTATTGTCAAAGATGCGGAGACCGAAACCACCGTAGACTGGGGTAAGGTCAACGTTCCCATGACCTCCGAGCACTTTGATGCTCTTCATCAAAAGATCCTTGCGCACATGTCGGCCAAGGATCTTTTTGTTCAGGACTGCTACGCGGGTGCTGACCCAGAGAATCGTCTGCGGGTTCGTATTGTTAACGAGAACGCATGGCACAACCTATTCGCCCGCAACATGTTTATTCAGCCAAATGACAGTGAGCTCAGCGACTTTGAACCCGAGTTCACAGTATTGCAGGCGCCATCTTGTCATGCTGATCCGGCGACTCACGGAACGAACTCCGAAGTGTTTGTGGTTGTGGATTTCTCTAAGAAGCTCGTTCTAATTGGCGGAACGATCTACGCTGGTGAAATTAAGAAATCTGTCTTCTCGATCCTCAACTACATTCTTCCTGGACGTGGTGTATTGCCAATGCACTGTTCCGCTAACATTGGCGAAGATGGCAACACCGCGATCTTCTTTGGCCTCTCAGGCACCGGGAAAACCACACTATCGGCAGATCAATCACGCGTTTTGATTGGTGATGACGAACACGGTTGGAGTGACAACGGCGTGTTCAATTTTGAAGGCGGTTGTTATGCCAAAGTGATTAACCTGTCAGAAGAAGCTGAGCCTGAGATTTACGAAACCACGCGCACGTTTGGGACTATACTTGAGAACGTGGTTATGGATCCTGTGACTCGTGCTTTGGATTTAGATGATGGATCATTAACGGAAAATACCCGCGCCTCTTACCCCATCGATTTCATTCCCAATACGTCTGAAACGGGTTTTGGCCCTCAGCCTCTGAACATCATTATGTTGACGGCTGATGCGTTCGGCGTGTTGCCCCCGATTTCTAAGCTGACACCTGAGCAGGCGATGTATCACTTCTTATCCGGGTACACCGCCAAAGTGGCAGGCACTGAGAAGGGCGTCAAAGAACCTACAGCTGCTTTCTCCGCGTGTTTCGGTGCGCCGTTTATGCCTCGTCACCCGACTGCATATGCAAAGCTTCTCGGCGAGAAGATGGAAAAAACTGGTGCCACATGCTGGCTCGTTAATACAGGCTGGTCTGGCGGTGGCTACGGTGTTGGTAAGCGCATGCAGATCAAATACACGCGGGCCATGCTGAATGCTGCCATCGACGGTACGCTGGGCGCAGGTGAATTTAATACGGACCCCAATTTTGGCCTTCTTGTTCCGGCGGCATGCCCAGGCGTTCCCGCTGATGTGTTGCAGCCAAAATCAACGTGGCAAGACCAAGCTGCTTATGACGCAGCGGCACAAGATGTAGCCGGGCGCTTTGAAAAGAACTTCAATCAGTTCGAAGAGCACGTTGGCGAACAGGTTATGGCCACTGCAATTCGATCTGCGGCATAGGCTGGCAACGGCTTAGCTGAGAGACACGTGGAGTCCACTCACTCAGACTCGCGGTATCCTGCATCTGGGCCAACACGTCAGCGTGTTGGCCTTTTGCTTGGCGGCTTCGCCTTTATTCTTTTGCTTCTTCTGCCACCGCCGCAGGGTTTAGATCCGGCCGGGTGGCGTGTCGCTGCTGTCGCAGTCCTTATGGCGGTGTGGTGGATAACCGAAGCGATCCCAGTATACGCGACCGGCTTACTGCCACTGGCGCTCTTTCCTTTGCTGGATGTCGTTAACATCGGCACTGCAGCAGCACCGTACGCCAATCCTTTGATTTTTTTGTTTATGGGCGGTTTCATGATTGCCTTGGCGATGCAGCGCTGGGGGCTGCATACCCGCATGGCGTTATCGCTGCTCGCCATCACGGGGACTCGCGCACGCAATCTGATTGGTGGTTTCATGTTGGCAACAGCGCTGTTGTCGATGTGGGTCAGCAATACGGCGACCACAATGATGATGTTGCCGATTGCGATCTCCGTGTTGGCGTTGCTGCGTGCTGATACCGGAGACTTAAAATCGCTGCCGGGGTTCAACACAGCGCTTGTCTTGGCGATTGCCTATGGTGCGAATATTGGTGGCCTTGGGACGTTAATTGGCACGCCGCCAAACGCTTTGCTTGCGGCGTATTTCGATCAAACCTATGGCATCACGATTGGGTTTGCGGAGTGGATGATCGTTGGCCTGCCCTTGAGCCTGGTTTTGCTCCTCGTGACGTGGCTGATTTTGACACGGGTTTTGTACCCCACTCCGAACCATGAAGTTGAAGGCGCAGCGGCTATTCTCGATCAGGCCCGATCCGCTCTAGGACCCATCTCGCGGGGTGAGCGCGTTGTCGCCGTCGGGTTTGCTAGCGCTGCGTTTCTTTGGGTGTTCCGTCCAGTTCTCTCTGATCTGCTGCCCTGGCTTAAGTTGAGCGATGCGGGCATTGCTATGACCGTGGCCTTGGTTTTGTTTCTGATCCCAAGCGGAGAGCGGGCTGAGTCTGGTGGCGCCGATGGCGTATTGAATTGGGATTGGGCCAGCAGACTTCCTTGGGGTGTTCTCTTACTGTTTGGCGGCGGTTTAAGCCTTGCCGCCGCAGCGGGTGCGTCTGGTCTTTCAACCTGGATTGGCAATGGCATGGCCGGATGGGGTGGCTTGCCAACCTTAGTTCTGTTGCTGGCTGTCGTGACGGCGGTGATTTTCTTGACTGAGGTGACATCCAATACAGCGACGACGGCGACACTGTTGCCCCTGTTGGCAGCGGCGGCTGTTGCCATTGGAGAAAACCCGTTGTTGCTGTGTATCCCGGCGGCCCTTGCAGCCAGTTGTGCTTTTATGTTGCCTCCGGCTACGCCTCCCAATGCTATTGTGTTTGGGTCCGGCCAAGTCACGATTCCGCAAATGGCACGCGCAGGGATTTGGCTGAATATCGTCAGTGTCGTTGTGTTGGTTGCGGTGTCGTATCTGATTGCGGCCCCAGTCTTTGGCATTGAGCCGGGGGTATTGCCCGACTGGGCAAGTTTATAGTCGGTGCCGTAGGCAGATGACCGAAGTTTTTATTCCGATCCTACCCGTCTCAACTCCAGCTTCGCACCTTGATATTCGACTAAGTCTACGGACCCTAAGGCGATAGCGGCTTTGAAACTCTCCCGTGCCAAATCAATCTGACCTGCTGCCAGTGCAAGCTGGCCCAACACGAAGTGTGTTTCGGTGAGGCGGGCATTAGCTTTGTCAGAGTCTCGGGCGGCTTCTCTCAAAACCACATCAACGGTGACTTGACCTTCGAGTCCGTCGACCAATGCGCCGGGCCAGACCATTGGATCAATGGCGTTTGTCATGTCTTTGAGTGCGACTTCAGCATCAGTCGCCTTCGCTCGCTTCGCGGCGATAAAGCGCCACACACTATCTGACGGGCGCGGGGCGGGCAGTGAGTCCAAATCTGCTAGAGCAGCCGTGAAATTTCCAGCCAGTACATAGGCTTGGGCGCGGCGTCGTTGCGCGAGGGTGAGGTCAGGCTCTGCTTCAAGGGCGGCTGTGAAATCGGTAATCGCGTCATCAGGGCGTCCGAGGGCGAGGCGTGCAAGCCCTCTGTTGAGCCGTGTATCGGCATCGTTAGGGAATCGCTTTAAGACATGGTCGAAGTCTTGTTCAGCCAGTTCGTATTTCTGTTGTGCAAATCTCGCGCTTCCTCGGAATAAGCTGACGCGTTGATTGTCGGGTGTGGCGGCAAGGACAGTCGTGAAGTCTTCCTCCGCACCGTCAGACTTCTCTGCAAACAACCGTGCGACACCGCGCGCTTCCCGTGCGTCTAGGTCATCGGGTCTTACCACCAAGACAAGGCTATAGTCGGTAATGGCGGACTCATAATTTTTAACCTGTCCGTAGGCCGCCGCTCTGATCATCCGAATGTCTAAATTATCGGGCGCGTTTTCGAGCAGGGTGTCGAAGGTTTGTATCGCTTCTGCAGGTTGGCCTGCGCGAAGGTGTGCTGTGCCCAGTAAGCTGAGGCTGCTGCGATCGGACGCATCCAATGCGACCGCTTGCTGTAGTTCTCCGACTGCAGCACGGGCGTCTCCAGAGCGCAAAAATGTTCGACCCCGCACTCGATAGGGGCCGGGGTCATTTGGATTGAGCCGTCTGACCTCGCCGAGGTCTGCCATCGCAGCGTCGGTATCACCAAGTCGGAGCAATATTTCTGCCCGCAATAAATAGGCATCAGTCATGCCCGGGTCAGCGCCGATGACCAAGTCGAGTTCGTCTAAGGCGGTTTCATTCAATCCGGTGAAAGATTTTAGGCGGGCACGGGTCAGGCGTGCCGTAACATCGATACCGCCCAAACCCTCCGCAGCATCGATATCTGCGAGAGCGCCCTCAAAATCGCGGCTCTGGCGGCGAAGTTCAGACCGCGCCAAATAGGCGCGTGCGCGCAAGGCGTCTTCAATTGCCTCGTCAGCAATGGTTTCGGTGCATGCGGTCACCCGCTGCCCTGAGGCGGCCGCTGTGAAACAGTCCATCGGTCCGGCGCTGGCGCTGGAAGACGTCATGACGAAGAGCAAAAAGGCGGTGAGAGAAACGAGTGGCATACCGCAGACATAATCGGCTGGTGCAGGGACTGCAACGCTCTCATCAACGTCGATTTCCCTACCAAAACCTGGCTCTAGTCGGGTTCCCTTAAACCGTACTCGTGTGAATTAGGGGTTAGACCTTTGAATTATATGATTAAAAACTCAAAAAACGCGTCATGCATGGGCTCGTTCCTCGCAAAACGCGAATTTTAGGGTCTTAAGCGACTAATGCGCCTCGGCCCAATTGGCGCCGGAGCCAGCGTCAACGACCAACGGCACGTCCAAATGGGCAGCGCCCTCCATGATTTTCTTGACCATGGCTTTTGTGTCTTCGACTTCCTTGTCGGGAACTTCAAAGATCAACTCATCGTGCACCTGCAATAACATGGTGGCGCTCAAGCCAGCCTCTTTCAGTGCATTTGGTAGTCTAATCATGGCGCGCTTAATGATATCGGCGGCTCCGCCCTGAATTGGTGCGTTAATTGCTGCCCTTTCAGAGAAGCCACGCACATTCGGATTACGATCTCCAATACCAGGTGTCTGACAGCGCCGCCCGAACATGGTTGTGACGTATCCCTGCTTCTTTGCGATGGCCTTGGTTTCATCCATGTAGGTTTTGATTTCAGGGAACTGATCAAAATAGGCTTCGATAAAGTCTTTCGCCTCTCCGCGTGGAATGGAAAGCTGACGTGCTAATCCAAACGCAGAAATGCCGTAGATAATTCCGAAATTGATTGCCTTAGCCTGACGTCGGACCATGGGGTCCATGCCCTCTATAGGCACGCCAAACATTTTTGATGCGGTCGCCGCGTGAATGTCTTCGCCGTTCCTGAAAGCATCTTTCAGCGCCTTGATGTTAGCGACGTGAGCGACCAGCCGCAGTTCGATCTGGCTGTAGTCAGCTGAGACTAAAGACATGCCCTTTTCAGCAATAAAGGCCGTACGGATTTTTCGGCCTTCTTCAGTGCGAATAGGAATGTTCTGCAAGTTGGGGTCGTTCGAGCTTAATCGCCCAGTCGACGCCACGGTTTGTGAGTAGGATGTGTGCACGCGCCCAGTGTCTGGATTGATCTGATTCTGTAAGGCGTCCGTGTAAGTGCTCTTCAGCTTTGTCACCTGGCGCCAGTCTACCACCCTGGCAGGAAGGTCGTGGCCTTGTGCGGCTAAATCTTCGAGGACATCCGCACCCGTCGCCCATGCGCCAGACTTGCCGGTTTTTTTGCCACCCTCGAGCGACATTTCGTCGAACAGAATTTCACCAAGTTGTTTGGGTGAGCCGACGTTGAATTCCCGTCCGGCCAGCTTATGAATCTCTGTTTCCAGGCTAGCGGCACGGGTTGCGAAATCTTTGCTCATGGCTTTGAGCACACCTGCATCCGCTTTAACACCAGCCGTTTCCATGTCGACCAGGATGGGGATGAGGGCACGGTCGAGCCGTTCATAGACCGTCACCAAACGATCTTCGACCAGACGTGGCTTGAGCATATGCTGCAGGCGCAACGTGATGTCCGCATCTTCTGCGGCGTAATCTGTCGCGGTTTCTAAAGGGACTTGATTGAACGTGATCTGCGACTTTCCTTTGCCGCAAACATCAGAAAATTTAATCGTCGCATGACCCAGGTGTAGCTGGGCAAGTTCGTCCATTCCGTGTCCGTGCGATGATCCATCAAGGACGTAAGACAGCACCATCGTGTCATCGACAGGTGTTATGCCGATGCCATAGCGCCGCAAAACGTGCATATCGTATTTGATGTTTTGCCCAACCTTGAGCACGCCTGGGCTCTCTAGTAGCGGCTTAAGAGCAGCAATCGCTTTGTCCATTGGTATCTGTTTCGGCGCGTCCTTGGTTGCCTCTCCTGGCTCGCCCAGATCAAAGGTGCCCTGGTCACCGGCGCCTGTATGGCCAAGCGGGATGTAACACCCGGAGCCCGGCTCTACTGAAAGCGAGACGCCAACTAGGTTTGCGCGAAACGCGTCGAGTGCATCGGTCTCAGTGTCGACAGCTATAACGCCAGCTTTGTATGCCCGCGCGATCCATTGCTCCAAGGCCGCTATGTCCTGAACCAATTCGTACTCCGCGTCCGGCTTCATGGTCGCAGCTTGTTCTGCTGGGCTCACGACAGCGTCTTCACCGCCCAGTTCGGCCCCAAGTTCAGTTGCAACCTTCGCCGCTAGGGTTCGGAAGCCTTGGTCTTTAAGCCAGCTTAGAATGATGCTCGGCTCAGGCGCTTGCCAGCCAAACTCATCGAGACCCGTCGTCACCGGAACGTCATCCTTTAGGGTAACGAGTTCTTTAGAGATGCGGGCAAGGTCAGCAAACTCGATCAGGTTCTCACGGCGCTTGTTTTGTTTGATTTCACTGGCGCGTTCTAAAATCGTTTCAAGGTCACCATATTCGTTCAGCAGAAGAGCCGCTGTTTTGACGCCGATTCCCGGCACACCAGGAACGTTGTCGGCGGAGTCTCCGGCGAGCGCTTGGACGTCGATGACTTTGTTCGGCGCGACGCCGAATTTTTCCATAACCTGATCTGGCCCGATCATCCGCTGTTTCATCGGATCAAGCATTTCAACGCCGTCGCCGACGAGCTGCATCAAGTCTTTGTCAGCAGAAACCACGGTAACTTTTAGTCCAGCCTCTTTGCCCATCCGTGCATAGGTTGCGATGAGATCGTCGGCCTCAAACCCTTTCATGTCGATACAGGCGACATTGAAAGCGCGGGTGGCATCTCTAATTAGGTCGAACTGAGGTAATAAGTCTTCCGGGGTTTCGTCGCGGTTGGCTTTGTACTCTGGGTAAATTTCGTTGCGGAACGTGATCCGGCCAGCATCGAAAATAACAGCGATCAGTTCGGTCTCGTTTTTGTCGAGTAGGTCATCCATCAGCTTCATCAGCATGTTGGAAAAGCCGTAGACGGCATTGACCGGCACGCCGTCTGATCGAGTCATCGGTGGTAATGCGTGGTAGGCGCGAAAAATGTAACCTGAGCCGTCGACTAATATAAGCCGGTCAGCCTTGGGGGATTTTGCCATGCAGGGCTACTCTGGTGTGGCGTTTGACGCCGATTTCAAGATGAAACGCTTACCGCAGTAGGGACAATCCAGGTGACCAATATCCGTCTTAATATTGAGAAAAACCCGAGGGTGACCAAGAGCGCCGCCACCGCCATCGCAGTCCACGTCGGCGCGTTCTACTTCGACTGTTTCAGCTGGCTCTGTCATAGCGTTCGTCCACTTGTGCTTGAAAGATAATGAGAGTCTTTCTATGACGCGCTGATCCTTCTGAGGCAACCCCGTTTGCATGCGGCTGGGGCTCTCCCGTTGACCCGTCATCAATGCGGATGATACCCACCACCTATAGAATTCCGTTTTACCCCAAGAAACATGAAGTGCCCCCAACCCCATGCCAGACACCGCTTTTTTACCCGAATCGAGTATTGCTAACCTGCCAGACCTTGCTGTCTCCATCAGTGGGCTGACTAAGATCTACGGTGGTCAGAACGGGCTGCCAAAGAAAGAAGCGTTAACCAGTGTGGATCTCGAGGTGCCACGGGGCGCCTTTTTTGGTTTGCTTGGGCCGAACGGCGCCGGTAAGTCGACCATGATCAATATTATGGCCGGCCTCGTGAATAAGACGTCTGGGTCTGTTCGGTTGTGGGACTTCGATATTGATTCCCAGGAGCGTCGAGCCCGCTGTGCAATCGGCATTGTTCCTCAGGAACTGAATCTCGACCCCTTTTTCACACCGAGAGAAACCCTAGAGGTGCAGGCGGGGCTTTATGGTGTGCCCAAGGCCGAGCGACGTACGGACGAAATTTTAGAGTCAGTTGGATTGAGTGATAAGGCCGATTCCTATTCCCGCACGTTGTCTGGTGGGATGCGCCGCCGATTGTTGATCGCCAAAGCGATGGTTCATAGCCCCCCTATTTTAGTCTTGGATGAACCGACAGCAGGCGTTGATGTCGAGCTTCGCAAGACACTATGGAAATCAATTCGCGAGATGAATGCGCGCGGTACAACGATCCTCCTTACAACGCATTACCTTGAAGAAGCCGAAGAGCTGTGTGACCAAATCGCGATCATAAATCACGGTCAAGTTGTTGCATGCGATACGACGGAAGCTCTCCTTAAACAACTTGATAACAAGACGGTTGTGCTCCTTTTGTCAGAACCGTTGTCATCTATCCCAGACGCGATGAAGCGATTTAATCCGCGTCAGCCGATGCCGAATCAGCTCGAGATCACGTACCGCCCATCTTCAACGGCGATGCTCGATATTTTGCAAACCGCGCAAGAGATAAAATTGCCGATCGCAGATATCGTGACGGAAGAAGTCGACTTGGAAGACATCTTTTTGCAATTGACCCGTTCGACGCCAGAGGCGCTATGAAGGCTGCGCTGGCGGTCATTGCTCTAGCGTCGTTTTTAGTGGCGTGTGCGCCTCAAGTTGCACCGTCTGGATCTGGGGTTCACGAGCCCTCTTTGACGAAGACGCATTTTGTAACGGCCGATGGTTTATCATTGCCCGTGCGGCGTTGGCTTCCAGACCATGACCCATCTGGTGTTGTTCTAGCCGTGCATGGTTTTAACGACTATGCAAAATCGTTTGGCGTTGTCCCTAATTCACAGGGTGTTGGTCCGTTCTTGGCGTCGCAAGGATATGCCGTTTACGCCTATGATCAACGTGGGTTCGGCGCTGCGCCTCACGCGGGCCTGTGGCCAGGCGAAGATACAATCGCGAACGACTTTTCAGACTTTGCGGTCGTGCTTGATGGGCTGCATCCCAAGGTTCCGCTCTATGCCATCGGCGTCAGTATGGGTGGGGCCGTCATCATTTCCGCGATGACAGATGGTTCGCCACCTCCCATTGATTCGGTGGTCTTAGTCGCGCCAGCTGTTTGGGCGCGCGAGACAATGCCGGTGAGTTATCGTGCCGCCCTCTGGTTGGGTGCGCACCTTATGCCGTCGGCGAAACCGTCTGGACGTGGTCTTGGCCGCCAAGCAAGCGATAACATTGATATGTTGCGGGAGAACGGTCGCGACCCTCTGTTCATCAAAGATACGCGTATAGACAGTATCTACGGCCTGACAAATTTGATGGATCGCGCCCAAGCGCGTTCGGGTGATATTTCTGTCCCTGCGCTCTACGTCTATGGCGCGAACGATGAAATCATTCCAAAGGGTGCGACCAGGAAAGCAGTTGAAAAATTTCTGATCGGTGAGGGGCGCCGTCTTGGATTCTATGACTCTGGCTGGCACATGATGCTGCGCGATCTCCAGGCAGGCGTCGTTTTGTCGGATATCGCGGGCTTTCTCTTGGACCCAGCGCGGCCGCTGCAGTCCGGGGCTGATCGAGCAGCCCTAGACCGTTTAAAAGCTGCGGAATAGCAGGCATTTTCTGATCGGATCTGAGATAGACAGGGGCCAGGGCTTTGTCTATTGTCCCGCCCTCTCAAGCGCCCGTAGCTCAGCTGGATAGAGTACCAGATTCCGAATCTGGGGGTCACAGGTTCGAGTCCTGTCGGGCGCACCAATTCCCTGCATATTTCTCATCCTATTCGGCATCCAATTTGGATTGTTGGCGCGTGCGTTGGATTGTTCCAATTATTGCTGAGAGAAATAAAATGGAATGGGCGGCCCACATCACGCTAATGGATCGAAACTTTGCCGCGTGCACAAAAGTTGTCGCAGAGGCCAGCGTAACATTGGTGTCTGAACCAGACAAAATCAGGGTGACAAAACCAGCATTCTCGATGAGGTCAAAAACGGTGGGGATGAAGAGAAGGAGAATGTAGCCGCGCTTCGCCAGGCTGATGAGCCACTCAAACCCACTAATTTTTATGAGCCACGCGCCGAGCAGGCACGAGAACAACCCACTCGCGATGGGAAAAGCAACGTCGACCGCAGTGAACAAAAGGTAGGCCTTTATTGCTTCGGAATTGTATTGGGCGAGACCGGCCGATATCTGTTCCGTGCTCAGCGGGAAAATGATGTCGAACGGCTCGAGGCCACCTGTAGCGTTCGTGACTGCTGGCATAAAGATGGTCGTCATCAGCGTGATGAGGGCGCCTGTCAAAATAAACATACCAACGACGGCGCGCCATGACGCTATTCGCAAAAGCCAATTAGAAATCTCGGACATTGATCCCGCCTAAAAACTTAGAGGGAGTACAAATAGACCATCGTTGCGAATGGCTAAGATAACGGCTTCGGCGACACCGAGCCCTTGCGAAACGAACGTAACCCCTTGATATGTTCGACACTCTACGGCTGGTTTATTGCCAAATGCACCGGTGTCTCCGCTGATTACGATGATATCGGCGTAAATATCCTTTAGCGGGGCAATCAGCGCGAGGTTGTTGGGCAACGGGTCAGGGATTCCATCCAACGAGTTGGCAATGTCTTGTGGGTTAGGCCTTAGGATGCTGTGCCCAAGAATGAATAGAGTATCTGCCGCCGAAGAATTTTTCGGGCTATAGCTATGGCGTCAGGCGTGATGGCCCAAGGATGTTCAATTGTATCGATGAGTAGAAAATTACTCCGTCCTTTCGACATGAGTATGGGGTAGTTTGAATCGAAGGACTGTTCGAAGGCGCTGTGATCTGAAGTTAGATTAAAACCCGTGTCGTGATTCCCGGGAACAGCGTAGACGTCACTGGTATATGGTGAGAGCGTATTCTTGAGTTCTGAGAACCACGCGACACTAGGGCTCGGGAGAATGTCTCCGGTAAAATATATTGTCTCAAACGTATTGTTATGTCTGGTGAGGAAATCAGTCAGAGACGCCGCGACGTTTCCTTGTACGGCATTGCGCGGGTTGCCGTATGCATGACCGATGATCAACGACACCTCATCGATTTCATCTCGGGATAGGGTATCGAGTTGAAGTAGCGGCAAACTGCAGGTCTCGAAATCATGCGTGTCGAATACGAGCGGTGCAGGTTCGTATCTTTGAATGCCGATACCCGCTGCGATGCCAACCATAATTAGAAATGTAATGAGTAAAGTGTTGCGCATGCTGTTGTGCTTTTCTTGAGTGCGGCGTCTGATGTTCAGATTAGAAGGCGCAGTAGTCTTGTAAACCCTTGCCTCGGCTGCATGCGCTCGCCTACGGTGCGGGTATATTTTTTGCACGCGCCATAAAGCTGGAGTTTAGTTCATGCGTTCTTACATGTTTGCCCTTGCCGCCGTACTGGTATCCACATCGGCCTGCGCTCAGTCGGAAGAATGGCCCCGCACGGAGTCAGCTCCAAATACTGTCGCTTATATTGTTTCTCCATCTAATGGCGAGACCGTGTCGAGCCCGGTTAAAGTTCAGTTTGGGTTGAAGGGGATGGGTGTGGCACCTGCTGGCGTGGAATACCCGGACAGCGGGCACCACCATCTATTAATCAACCGTGTCGCCCCAATGATGAATGGGCCTTTGCCGTCTGGAGAGTCGGATTTGTTGCATTTTGGTGGGGGGCAGACAGAAACAACGCTCTCTCTGGAACCCGGCGAGTACACGCTCCAGATGATTTTGGGTGATCAGGATCACGTGCCACACGACCCTCCCGTGATGTCTGAGAAGGTTACGATCACTGTCGAGTGATCGGTATTTCGATGCTGGAAGGGCCTCAAGGGGCTGGTTTCGGGACATTGCCCAATCTGTTGTAACGTAGCTTGCTTGCGCCTTTTGGGCTTTGCGTATAGTGTTTGAGCATGTATCAGGCCGGTGTTTAAAGGCCGGATCAATTGCACCGTATGGGGGCGTTCGGTCGGTTAATAACGCCGGACGTAGCGGGGACGGGAAAGCGCATGAGCGTACTTTATAAAGCGCTTCAGAAAGCAGCTAAGGAAAATGAAGAGCAGGCGTCTGTCCAGGCGGGTGACTCTGATGGCGGGGCGACGTCGCCTTTTGACCCAGAGCGCCTGGCCGGTTCGGGTGCCATCTCTGGCGGAAAAATAGGCGGAATTGGCGCTAATTGGCGTGTTGCTGGTATTGCCTCTGCAGTTGTTCTCGCACTCGTTATTGTCGTTGCGTTCTTCCTGTTTGATTCGGACGATTCTGCTCCAGTGCAGGTTGCTCAGGCTCCAGTCGCTCAAGCACCCCAACCTACGTCAAATACGGCAGGACCTCAGACGCCTGTTGCGACGGAAGACATAGTCGCTGCACCTCAATCGCCAATGGATGTTGCCCGCTCAGCAGCGCAGTCAGCGGAATCCGCACCTGTTGCCACGGTTGCAGAACCTTTGGTGGCTGAAGAGCCGATGACAGAGGTCGCGTTAGCGCCAACTGCGACATCAGCACCAGTTGCAGAAGCACAAGCTCCTGAGCAAGTGATTGCTCCAGTTGCAGCGGTGTCACCTGCTTCGGTTGAACCAGCGCCTGTCGCGCCTACGCCAGTTAGGTCTGTCGCTGTTGCCGCGCCTACTCGATCTGACCCGATGCCAGAATTTGACGCGAATTCTCCGGGACGGGTTTTGAATCCGCCGATCTCGATTCGTCGGGCAGAGGCGGAATTCTCTGGACTAGGGAATTCCGTTCAAGTGCGCGAAGTGTCTCAGTCGGCTCAGGACAATGTCACGGCTGGATATAACGCCCTCGTCCGCGGTGATGTTGGGTCTGCGTTGGACTTGTACTCAGATGCTTTATCCAGCGAGCCAACAAGCATTATGGCGCAACTGGGTCGTAGCGCGGCGCTCCAAAGGCTAGGTCGTTTGGAAGAAGCACGCGTCGGGTATGAGGCTGTCTTGCGGCGTGACCCAAATAATCGCCAGGCATTGACTAATCTAACGAGTATTTTTAGCACGCGTGCGCCTAATGAGGCCATGAACCAGTTGCTAGATCTGGAGCGGGAGTACCCTCAATTTAGCCCGGTTAAGGCTCAAATTGGTCTGCTCTATGCGCGCATGGGGTCTAACTCCCAGGCGCTCGATTATCTAAGAGAAGCGGCGTCAATGTCGCCGTCTACGGTTATGTACCAGTATAATTTGGCTGTGCTTTTGGACCGTATCGGGCGTGCAGAACAGGCGGTGGTCTCATACGAACGCGTCTTAGCAGGCATTCTCAATGGCGGTGCCGCCAGTGGATTGTCACGCTCTAGCATTGAGCGTCGCGTACGTTACTTGAAGACCCTCTAACGCACGCCGTCCGGAACGGACTATGCCTTACCTCGCGCACTTTGGGCTGAAGGAACATCCCTTCACTCTGACGCCGAATACCAATCAATATTTCCCGATTGATCGGCACGTTGAAATCATTCAGTCGATCCAGTTTGGGATCGCTCGCAATACCGGCATTTTGAAAGTTGTTGGTGATGTTGGCACCGGTAAAACTATGCTTTGCCGGTTGCTGCTCCGTAAACTGGTAGGCTCGAATGACGCTGTCGCTTACCTCAATGCACCGCAGTGTGATCCAGAAAGCTTGGTGGGTTTGGTCTGTGCCGAATTTGGCATTGAGCCGGGCACACGCACTCAGATGCTTCAAGCTCTGAATACCTTTCTCCTCGAGCAACATGCGATTGGTCGGAACGCCGTCCTTATTGTCGATGAGGCGCAGGCCTTAGGTGCAGAGGGTTTGGAAACGGTTCGGCTTCTCTCAAACCTTGAGACTGAGCGGCACAAATTGTTGCAGATTGTGATGTTTGGGCAGAGTGAGCTTGATGACCTTCTTGGCCAACCAAATCTTCGGCAGATCATTCAACGGATCGGGTTCTCGTTCAACACGGGTCCGCTGACCATGGATGAAGCGGTCCACTATATAAACCACCACCTAGAAGCGAGCCGCATCGAAGGTATTGAGTTTCCAGTTTTTGATATGGGTGCGGTACGGTTGTTGGCGTCCAGCGCCCAATTTGTTCCCAGGGTTATTAATATTTTAGCCGATAAATCTCTACTGGTGGCGTATGGCGAGGGCTCAATCCAGGTCACAGAGAAGCACGCTACAGCCGCCATAGATGACTCGCCTCAGATTGCGAAGCCTGTCCGATTAAATCGGAGTATGACTCGTCGCGTTCTCGTCGGCGTTATCGCACTGGAGATGGCGGCCGTCGTGGCGCTATTTGCCCTCAGTCCAACCCTTCAATTTTGGGCCAAGGACACTCTCGGTAAAGCGGTGACTGTTATCTCTGGGCAGCCGCCATCCGGCGGAGCCGCATCCCAGCCCTAGGGGAAGCGGTTTTGGCCTCCATACAGCTACTCCTGCAGCCTGAATACCTGCCCTTCATCGCTTTGGCAGTAATGCTGGGCCTTGTCTGCGGTAGCTTTGTGACTGCTTTGTCTTACCGTCTTCCAAGGGGGGAGGGTTTCGTGAGCGGGCGCTCGCGATGTCCAAGCTGTAGTAGGTCTTTGTCAGCTCGGGATCTGATGCCTGTGCTCTCATGGGTGATGTCGATGGGGCGTTGCAGGCAGTGCAAAACGGCGATCTCTGCGCGGTACCCCGCAATAGAACTGTTGTGCGGCACACTCTTCGTGATTGTTGTGGTTTTCCAAGCCCCCCTAGCGCTTGATCGTATCATTGTCCTTTGGGTTTTGACTGTGCTGCTTTTGGCGCTGAGCGTCATTGATCTCGAATTTCGTCGTTTGCCGAATGGTTTGGTCTTAGTTCTGGCTAGTATGGCTAGCGTGCTGTCCTGGCTGGATCAGCGTGAGATCACCCAAATCGGTATAGCCGTGGCAGTTGTTTTTGCCGTTGGCGTGTGTTTGCGTGTTCTGGGACAGATTTTTGAGAAGAAGCCAGGGTTGGGTTGGGGCGACATTAAGCTTGGTATGGCTTTGGCAATCCCGATGCCTATGGCCCATATCCCAGTGTTTCTAACCGTATTTGGCAGTGTAACCCTTATTTTGGCGGTTTGGTTTGGTTTGGGGAAGAGGCAGCGTCATTTTCCGCTCGGGCCAGCGCTTTGTGCCGGAGCGTTCGCAGCCTTCTTGTGACGCGAAACCTATTAGAAAACCTGCGAATTAGGGTAATCCCTCTGTTGTCGCACCCGAAGCCTTTCTGATAGCATAAGCCCTGGAAAAGGCTTACAAGTCTGGCTTATCTGAGTTTTGGCCAGTTTGAGCCGGGATATGATATTTTGTCATCCAATCTGAAAGTGGCACGCTTTAGTCACGGGTTGGGGTCAATAATGTTAAGACACCCAACTGGGAACGTTGTTCCGGTGCGAGGGAATCCGCCTGCTGCTGCATCATTCGAGCCGTCTTGTATATTATCGCATCCGGTTCCTGTTGAATTTGTCGTATCTGACAAATGATATGTAATCTTGGTTCCCCACTCATCTGCCGCATCGGAGGGCTGTAAGCCAAGGTTCACCCATGGTACGACGCTCGCGGAACTGGGTGCAGTGCAAGCGTTAGCCGTACATCCGGTAGTATAATCCCCAGTAGTTACAGCATTTGCAGTTCCTGCAGTTCCGGCGTTAAGTGCCGGACATGGCAAGCAGCTATTCTGGATTGCATAGAGTAAAAGCGCGTCCTCAATCTTGGTCAGGGTGTTTTCAGTCTGCGTGCGTTTGGCATTCTCAAGTATGGGGGCTAGTGCAACCAGCCCGCCAGATAACAATAGCCCGATCACCACCAACACAATCGAAATCTCGATTAGGGTGAAACCCCGCATTTGAGACAGAAAACTTTTGGACGCCATGCCCATTTCCCCTTGTCGAATAGCGCGCGATCATCGCGTGGACGCTACTTAAATCCCCAGAAAAATGCCGTTTATCTATAACCGGCAGGCTTCGGTATCATACCAACGGCTGAAACAGTTCGCCCGTTCCGCCACGGATGCGAGTTTCGACGATTCAGCCCCGTCACGCAAGGATTAGCACAGGTAGGGCTAGTTTTGGCACGAACCGGTTTGGGCTGTGATAAAACATAATCATGTGGGTCGATGTCCTTGATTTGAGAGATTTTTATGCCGCCCCCCTTGGTCGGTTGGTCCGCCGTGTGCTGCGTCAGCGGCTCAGGGCGCTCTGGCCGGATACAAGCGGGCTGCGTGTGCTCGGCGTTGGGTTTGCGACGCCTCTTTTGTCCCAGTTCCAAGATGAGGCTGAACGCGTGGTCGCGGTCATGCCCCCTGTCCAGGGTGTGATGCACTGGCCAGTAGACCAGCCAGGTCGAGTGACGCTCGCCGACGATGGCGCACTGCCTTTTGCCGACCGATTGTTTGATCGCATCGTGTTGGTGCACGCCTTGGAAAGCAGTGCCCATTTTAGAGACCTTTTAAGGGAGTGCTGGCGGGTGTTGGCGGATGGGGGACGTCTCGTTGTGATTGTGCCAAACCGCCGGGGTTTGTGGGCGCGTATTGAAAGCACACCCTTCGCGCATGGTCGGCCTTACTCCATGACTCAATTGACACGGACGTTGCGGGACACGTTTTTTGCTCCTGTCGAAAAATCCACGGCCCTGTTTTTCCCGCCGGTGTGGTGGCCGCTGTTTACGTCATGGACACTCGGTATAGAGCGCGTCGGTCGACGCCTCTTCCCAACTATTGCCGGGGTGAATGTCGTTGAGGCAACGAAGCAAATTTATGCAGCGCCGACCCAGGCCGCAAATGTCCGCCGTCTTAAAGACTATGTGTTGGCCCCTGGGGGCACGGCCCCGGCACGCACGGCTAGTCGCATTCAGCAGGAATAAACCACGTTTGAAATTGGTGTGGCCTAGCGTCGCAAAACAAAAAGGGCTTGTTCGCTGAACAGGTTTGCGAGCCATCCCGTTACGGCATAGTTCACTTTTTGCCCATGACCATCGAGCGCAAAGCCGGCTTCAATGGTCACGCCCATATCATCGACCAGAGTCAGAAAGTCTTTGATCGTGCACAGGTGGATGTTTTCCGTGTCGTACCAAGACTCTGGGAGCGTGGGTGTCGACGGCATGCGCCCCCTCAACAACAAGGAAAGGCGGACTCGCCAATGGCCGAAGTTGGGGAAGGACACCACAGCGTGCGTGCCAAGACGGAGCAAATCCTCAAGAACGCCTTTGGGGTTTCGGGTTGCTTGCAATGTCTGACTTAGAATTGCGTAATCGAAGGCCCCCTCAGGATAATGTTTAAGGTCAGAATCTAGGTCGCCTTGAATGACAGCCAAACCTTCACGCACAGCGCCACTGACACGGGCCATCGACAGTTCAAGGCCGCGACCATCTACGTGTTTGTAGTCGCGCAAATAGGCCAGCAGCATCCCGTCGCCGCAACCCACATCTAACACCCGACTGTTTGGCTTGATTTGATCCGCGACCAATTGCAAGTCAACGCGAATGCCGGATTGCATTTGTGTCGGTAGCGTTGTCGGAGTCTCTGTCATGAGGCGCCTTCCGTGGCAACGTCTTGAAGACCAACGGATCGCGCAGCGCCATCAAGAAAGCCACGTAGGGTTTCGTGGAACTCTGGTTCATCCAACAAAAAGGCATCGTGCCCTTTGTCGGACTCAACTTCGACAAAGCTCACCTTCGCCGCGTTTGCATTGAGGGCATG
>Ga0055584_100001168_pt1 | contig 25803 bp, 17 predicted proteins | sample OSDHelmetaG_FD_58716 | JGI IMG/M metagenome (GOLD analysis project Ga0055584, IMG submission 58716) | Pelagic marine sediment microbial communities from the LTER site Helgoland, North Sea, for post-phytoplankton bloom and carbon turnover... | ecosystem: Environmental > Aquatic > Marine >...
TGAGCGGCTAACTGGTCCGGCTTCAGCAGAATTCGGATTTCACGTGGTTCAACACCCTGAAGATCGACTCGTGAGACGCCTGCAATGCGTTCCAGGCGTCGTTTGAGCAAGCGTTCGAGCATTTCATGGCTGTCGGACAAGTCGCGTTCTGATGAGATTCGCAGCTGCAGTATGGGCTGATCGCCCAAGGAACCGGTGAAGACCAATACTCGACGAACATCGCTCGGTAACAGGTGTCGGATGCTGTCGACTTTTGCCCGTGCCTCGATCCCTTTGGCTCCCATACTCTGGTCCCAGCCAAATTGCAGAAAGATTTCTGCCTGGTCTTCTCTGGAGGTTGAGTACATGGCATCGACGCCAGATAGTGTTGCGAGCGCCTCCTCGACCGGACGGGTAATGAGCTGTTCAACTTCCTCCGGTGTTGAGCCGTTGTAAGGAACCATCACAAAAATTCCGGGAAATTCGATATCCGGGAATTTTTCCAGCGGCAGCAATTTCGATGCGAGCAATCCGATCAGAGACAAAGCGACGAATATAACGACTGTCGTAACCGGGCGGCGTAACGCAACTTCAGTATGTTTCATCTTCTGTCCATCAGTGAGTAGACGACAGGTATAACGACTAGCGTCAGTAGTGTGGAAACGGTGAGCCCGCCGATAACGGTAATGGCCATCGGCGTTCGTACCTCGGAACCTTCACCGAACCCCATTGCCATGGGTAGCAGTCCAAGAGTCGTGGTTAGCGACGTCATCAGGATAGGCCGCAACCGGGCGGTACCGGCCTCAAGTATGGCCTCCAGTCGTTCCTTGCCCTGTGCGCGTAACTGATTGATCAGATCAACCAGTACGATTGCATTGTTCACGACGATACCGGCAAGCATGATGACGCCGATAAAGGCGACAATATTAATGGTAGTGCCCGTAATGAACAGGGCGAGAATGGCGCCAATCAAAGCGAGCGGAATTGTGAAGAGAATTACAAACGGATGAATCAGTGACTCGAACTGCGAAGCCATCACCAGGTAGACAAGAAACACAGCGAGAGCTAATGCGAACTGCATTGACTTGAACGAGTCCTGCATTTCTTCACTTTGGCCCGACACAATGGCACTAACGCCGGCGGGCATGGGTGTTCTACTGACAATCTTTCCAGCTTCCAGCGCAGCGGCGCCAAGGTCGCCGTAAGCGAGGTTCGCCGTGATAATAGCCACTCTATCCTGAGCCACGCGGCGAATTTCAGCGGGCCCTTCTGAGACCACTATGTTCGCTACAGCATCAAGTGTTACCGGGCGTTCGGAGGTCGGATTGACAATCAGATTGCGAATTTCTTCGATACTTGACTGCCGCGTGTCGACGCTGCGCACCAATACGTCGATCTTCTTGTCTCGCCAGGTATACCGGGTTGCCAGTTCGCCACGAACATTGGCAACGACACTGTTCGCTATGTCGCGTACAGCGAGACCGAGCTTCGCAGCGCGTTCCTGATCGAAGACAATCTGGATCTCCGGGTTGCCACTTTCGACAGATGTTCTGATATCCGTGAATCGATCAGAGCCAGACATTGCTTGCACGATTGACTGGCTGACTCTGGCCAGGCTGGCCAGATCGTAACCGGAAACCTCAATTTGCAGCGGGCTGTCGAAAGACAGTAACGACGGTCGCGTGAACTCGTACTGGACACCCGGGAGCGTTGACAGTTCGGCTCTCATTGCGGCCATGGTTTCGTTCTCGGCTTCGCGACCGGAGCCCTTCTTGAGCGTAATGCTGAGTGCTCCGCTGTTATCACCCGCATCAACCGGATTCGCGTCCAGCCGGTTACCTGTGCCCGCTACCGAGTAGTTGAGCTCAACGGCGTCTATGGCAGCCGCAACGCGCTGAGCGGACTGAATAGCCTTATCTGTTTCAGCCAGGGGCATTCCCGGTGGCAGCCTCAGGTTGGCTGTAAATTCACCCTGCGAAAACTGTGGGATCAACTCTGTACCGAGCCGTGGCACCAAAGCCATGCTAGCGAGAAACAAGATTAATGAAACAAGAATGACACTGGGGCGATGTTGCAGCGACCATTTCAGAAGCCCGGGATATACAGCCGCGATCGATCTGTAGAAAGCCTGCAATACCCAGGTAGGTGCCCACAATAAAATCCAGAATAATTTCCCAATGGCGAAGGCGACATATCCGAGCATTCTCACAACGAACGCAACAGAGCGTGTGAACCAGTTGGCAGCCTGACCATCATCGCCTTCGTCGTAACGGCTTTTGGCGCCAAGCGATGCGAGCATCGGGATGAGTGTGAGTGCGACAATGAGGGAAAAGGTCAACGCAAACGTGACCGTCAAGGCCTGATCTTTGAATAACTGTCCGGCGATACCGCTGATAAATACCATCGGAAAAAATACGGCAATCGTCGTTAGCGTGGCGGCAACTACGGCTGAGCCGACTTCGGTCGTGCCGGTCTGAGCCGCCTCAAGAATGTCGGCGCCTTGTTCTTTCTTACGAACAATATTCTCAAGCACGACGATTGAGTTATCGACGAGCATACCAACGGCAAGCGCAATGCCGCCCAGAGACATGATGTTCAATGAAATGTCGTTCATGTACATCAACAAGAATGTGCCGATCACCGAGACGGGGATTGCAATCCCCACGATGGTTGTCGCGCGCGCATCCCGGAGGAAACCATAGAGCACAAAAATTGCGATCAATCCGCCCAGAACGGCCGCCAGGCGGACATCAGATACCGCAGATGAGATAAACGTCGATTGGTCGTAAACGGTGATGAGTTCGAAGTTTTCGGGTAAGGACTTGCGGACAGCTTGCAGGCGACGCTCGATACGCTGGGCGACCTGGACTGTGTTTGCGTCACCTTCCTTGTAGATGGCAAGTTCTACAGATTCCTGGCCCTTGACCCGTGTGATTGCTTCCCGGTCTTTGTAGCCTTGTTCGACGGTCGCAACATCACGCAGGTAAATTGGTTGTCCGGAGACGTAAGCGATAATTGCGTCGCGAAACTCATCGACGCTCTGAAATTCATTCAGTGTTCTAACGAGGAAGCGCTGGCTGCCTTCTTCCAGTCGGCCTCCAGAAAGATTCACATTCTCTGTGCGAATGCGCTCTGAAATTTGCCCAATACTGATGCCCAACTGCGAGAGCTTGTGCTGGTCGACACGAATCTGTATTTCATCTTCAAGTCCACCACTGACCTTAACTGCAGCAGTGCCTTCTTCGGCCTCCAATTCCGTCTTGATACGGTCTTCGGCCAAGCGGCGCAAAGACTTTAGTCGGGCCTCGGAGCCACATTCAGGGTCTTGCTTTGTTACAGCTGGCGTCACCACCCCCTGATCATCTGTGCTCTCTGGCACCGTCCATTCAGGTTTGCAGAGCAAACCAAGACGAACGATAGGTTCAGAGGACGGGTCAAAACGCAGCAGCAAGGGACGACTGGCTTCCAGAGGCAGGAACAGGACATCCAGCTTCTCTCGTACGTCGATACCGGCCATATCCATGTCGGTACCCCAGAGAAACTCGATCGTAACGTCGGCCTGACCCGAACGTGATACTGACCGCACCAGCCGCACATTTCGTACCACGCCGACGGCTTCTTCAATCGGTTTGGTCAGAAGGTTCTCAATTTCGACCGGCGCTGCGCCCGTCAGCTCTGCGCGGATGGTGAGCGTTGGGTACGAGATATCGGGTAACAGATTCAGGTTCAGTCGTGAGAGCGATACCATGCCGAACAACACGATGGCCGTCATCAACATCACGATCGTTACGCGACGCTCAGTTACGATTTCAATCAGGCGGCGCATTACTCAACGTCCTCATCGGTCGCATTAATGACCACGACACTGGCTTCGTTCTTTAGTCCTATGTGACCGACGGTAATGATGTTTTCATCCATCGTGAGCCCGGAGGTGATTTCAACCATTCCGTTGCTGCTGAAGCCGGTTTCGACTGCCTTGCGGATACCAACACTGTCTTCGACGACGAAAACAGAGGTGTCACTCGCAGTCTCAACGATTGCACTGCGCGGGACTTGCAATGCGTTTTCGTGTTTGTCGTAGACGATACTCATGCGTCCGAACATACCGGGCTTGATATTCTGACCGACACCGCTCAGTTCAATCGTTATTTTGAATGTTCCGGTATCGGGATCCACAATCGGACTGACGCGTGTGACAGAAGCTCTGACCGGTGGCCCAGCTAACGCATCGATCTCAATGAGAACAGGTTGTCCTGCGGCGATTTGTTGAAACTCTCTTTCCGGCACAAACATGTATGCAACCAAAGGATCAAGACCGGTCACCCGGAATACGGAGTCGCCGGTTTTGATCGTATTACCCAGTTTCAAATAACGTTCCGATATGACGCCATTAATCGGCGCTCGAATTTTGGTGTAATCGAGTTCCAGGCTGGCGAGATTGTAAGAGGCCTGGAGCGCCTCCAGGTCGTAGCGCATTTTTTCGAAATCCCCTTCGCTGATCAGACCCTTTTCCTGAAGCTCCTGATTGCGTTGAAAATCTCGCTGCAATTTTTTGAGTCTTGCCTGTGATTCACTGAGTTCGAGACGCAGACGGTCACCATCGAGAGTCGCCAGTATCTGGCCCTTGCTGACGAGGTCACCTTCTTCGACATGCAGTTCGCGAACTTCGCCGGCAACCTTCGCGATGACGTCGGCTTCTGCGAACGCCTCTATCGGCGCCGTGCCGGTATAGGTTGCGAGGATGTCGCCTCGAATCGGGACGCTGGTTTCGACCGGTACCGGAGGAGTCTCTTCCTCGGCGTCCTTTTCGTCTTCTACCGCTTCTCCCGGTTGACAGGCTGAGAGCAGCAAAACACACGCGAACGCAGTCCAGCCAGTGCGAAATAGCTTCATTTGGAATCCCCTTATGCTTCTGCCGCAGTGGTCTTTCTTGAGTGCAACCACTGCAGAAATTTGATCAGCCCGTGAATCGGTCCAGATCAGTTGTGCTAGCGAGTACTTTGCTGCCTTCGCGAAGTCCCGAATGTCCAACTACAACGACCTGATCGTCGTCGCGCAGTCCATCCAATATTTCTACGCGACCGCCTTCCTCTATACCAACCTCAACTGCGCGGCGAACAACCTCGTCATTCCGGACAACATAGACCGTTGTTTCTTCATCTTCGTCGAGCAGGGCATTCGTCGGAATCACCAGAGCATTTGCGTGTTTTTCATACGCAATAGTGAATCGACCAAACATGCCTGGGGCGAGGTTTCCGTCGGTATTGTCTATGACCGCTGTTGCGCGAAATGTACCGTTGCGCGCATCGATGGTTGGGCTAATGCGAACGATTGTTGCCGCAAAATTATTGTCCGGCATAGAGGCTACTTCGACGGTCGCATCATCACCTGCCGTGAACTTCGCGAGTTCGGCTTGCGGAATTTGTAAATACGCGATGAGTTCTGATGTTTCAGTAATTCGAAACGCAACCTGGCCGACGCTAAGGCTTTCACCAGTCTTGATATTGCGCGATGACACAACTCCGGTGATAGTAGCTCTGATATTGGAATAGTCGTAGTTGAGGCGTTTTAGATCGTGAGTGGCTTTCAGTGACGCAAGATCATATTCCAGGCCTTCAAATAATGCGGAGCTGATCAGGCCGCGCTCGTGCAAGTCGATATTCCGTTGGTATTCCTTCCGCGCGCGCTCGAGATTCGCTTTGGCTGCCAGCATTTCCAGACGCAGCCGTTCGCCGTCCAGACGTGCGAGTACCTGTCCCGCTTCGATGCGATCGCCCTCTTCGACGAGCAACTCTACAACTTCTCCAGCGACACGTGCACTCACCGGCGCATCAGCGTCCGAAGCAATCGAGGCACTGGCGGAATACGTTGCGTAAATGTCGGAGCGGAACGGTGTCGCCGTTTCAACCGGCACTGGCGTTGCGGCCTCGATCGCATCGGCGTCAGGAACGCTCGCCACACCAGTGCCACAACCGGATATAAGGGCGGCACTGGACAGCGTCAAAGCAAATAGGGTGGCTGGAAACGGGTTTTTTGTTTTCATGACGTTTTGGCTTATCTCTTTAGTGTTGTAGTGAAGTATAACACTAGATCGGTATAACGCAACACGTGGTTCACAAATTTACTGCTTAATTAAAACCACGAATAGAAACAACGAGTTAGCAATCTACTTCAAGCGATCATCCCGATCACTTGACTATTAGATGCCCGAGAACGCAATTTGGATTGATTTTATTTACCTGTTTTTCCGATTTAGACACCGCTTTAGGGAGCGATGGTTGCCGCAGCAGTGGCGCGCCGCTCACGCCAGTTTTGTAAGCGTTTGCTGATGTTGGCCTGAATCATCAGCAGGCTCGGTGTTAACAGCAATGTCAGGATCGTCGCGAAGGCGAGCCCTACAGCAACGGATGACGCCAGCTGCGTCCACCATTGAGAGCTCGGCGCGCCGATCGAAATATCACGATCGATCAGGTTGATATTCACACCGAACACCATTGGCATCAGACCGACGATGGTTGTAACGGTCGTCAACATCACCGGTCGAAGTCGAATCGCGCACGTACGCAGGACCGCATCGTACGCTCGTTCGCCGCGAGCGCGCAGAACATTATAGGTGTCGATAAAGACGATGTTGTTGTTCACGACGATGCCCGCCAGCGTAATAACGCCGACGCTGCTCATGATGACGCCGAATGGTTTTCCCATAATGAGATGCCCCAGAAGCACGCCACCGGTAGAGAACACAACGGCAGTGAGTATCAATCCGGCTTGATAGACACTGTTGAACTGCGTAACGAGGATGATGGCCATAATGGCGAGTGCCATTAGCATCGCACGAGCGAGGAAGGCCTGATCTTCTTCCTGGTCCTGGGTGCTGCCACTAAAGGTCATGCTGACCCGAGGGTCGATTTCGATATCGGGCAGGTCCTTCCTGAGCTCGGTAACGAGGTCATTCACGAGGTAGTCCGCACCGACATCCGCTTCGATAGACATGGTACGACGCATATCGATACGGTGAATGATGCTGACTTTTTGCGCAGGAACCCGTTCCACAAACGTACTGATGGGCACCAATCCGTTGTCGGTTGGAATTCTGAGATCGTCGATCTGAGCGAGACTTCGGCTGCTCTTGGGGTAGCGAACCCGAATATCAATTTCGTCGTCACTGTCATCGGGACGATACTCGCCAATCTTGATACCGATAGTGACAAGCTGAACCATTGCGCCAACCAGTGATATATCGGCACCGAACCGAGCCGCTTCAGCGCGATCGACTTTTAATTGCCACTCGATACCGGGAAGAGGGCGACTGTCTTCTATGTTGACGATCCCCGGTTTGTTCTCCATCAGGCGACGCACATCTGCGACCGATTTAGCAAGCAGCTCGGGGAAACGCGACGAAAATTCAATACGAATGGGTTTCCCCATCGGGGGCCCCGAATCGGGTTTTCGCGGTTCAATCTGAATGCCCACGAGATCGCTGGTATTAACTCGAATTTCCTCGAGGATGTCGTCCGCTTTACGCCGTTGATTCCATTCGACGTAATTCAAAGTCAATGTGCCAATCTGGTCTTCTGCTCCGCGACCGCTGTTACCCGTCTTGGCGTACAGGAATTCGATCTCCGGCATACCCAGAATCCGTTCTTCAACTTGTCGTACCAGAGAGTCCCGTTCCGCAGTCGACAAATCGCCGCGCGCACGAATATCGACCATACCGAAGGGTTGTTCGACGTCCGGAAAATATTCGATGCCCTTGCCGAAAATGCCAAAAGCGATGTAGATCGAAATCAACAAGCCTGTAACAGCGGCAACACTCAACCAGGGTCGTCGCAGGGATCGTCTGAGGAACCTCACATAAGTTCCGGTAAACCCGATGACGGTAGTGAGATCACCGGTTTCCGCTGCGGCCAGGTTGCGTCGAGCTTCTTCGGTATTCGCACCGGTCTTGCCGAAAATAGAGCCCAGAGTAGGAACAAACAGCAGCGCCATGATCAATGAGGCTGAAAGCACTGCGATAAGCGTGATTGGCAGGTACTTCATGAACTCGCCGGACTGTCCTGGCCAGAACGCCAGCGGTATGAATGCCGCGAGCGTCGTGCATGTGGACGCGATAATCGGCCACGCCATTCGAATAGCGGCTCGCGAGTAAGCGTCGTAACGGGAATCGCCTTCGGCCATGCGACGATCTGCCATTTCAGTAACGACGATCGCGCCATCGACCAGCATGCCAACGGCCATTATCAAAGCGAAAAGGACTACCATGTTAATCGTTACACCGAAGTATCCGATGATGAGTATTCCCATCAGGAAACTGCCGGGGATAGCGACACCGACCAGCAATGCGGAGCGAATACCCAAAATACCGATGATGACAATGAAGACCAGCAACACCGCAGACAGAACGCTGTTCTGCAGTTCCGACAACATGTCTTTAACGTCTTTGGATTTGTCCCTTGAAGATACAATTTCTATTTCTGCTGGCCAATAGGACTGCTCTTCGACGATCACTGCATTAACGGCATCAATCGTATCGATGATATTGGCACCGGCACGTTGTACGACCTCAATCGCGATCGCTGGTTTGCCGTTAAGACGTGCAACGCTTTCGGCATCCTTGTAAGTCCTGCGGACTTCGGCAATGTCCTTGAAATGTACGACGCGTTCGCCCACCGCTTTAATCGGCAAGTTGAGGACATCGCTGGCATTTTCGAATACACCGGGTACTTTGACGGGGAAGCGACCCTCATCCGAATGCAGGGCGCCTGCTGCGACCAGCCGATTATTACGGCTGACGAACTGGATTATTTGCGCCTGATCGAGTCCGTAGCTTTCCATCGCGAGTGGATCCACGACCACTTCCATGAGTTCCTCTCGAGTGCCAATCAGATTGACTTCGAGAACGCCGCTTATACCTTCAATTTTCTCTTTCAGGTCTTTTGCGATTGTTGTGAGCGTGCGCTCCGGAATGTTGCCTGCCAGATTCAGTACCAGCATGGGGTCGAATCGGGATACCTTGACCTCGTTGACGGTCGGCTCGTCCGTCTCGCCAGGCAGCTTCGCCTTGGCCATGTCGACCTTTTCGCGCACATCCTGCAAGGCTTGATCGGTATCGACCCCTGCATCAAATTCAAGCTGCACATTCGCGCCGCCTTCGTAGGCGCTCGCGGTCATTTCCTTAATACCCTCGATGGAACGCAGTTCCTGTTCCATCGGGCGAACCAGCAGACGTTCCGAGTCTTCTGCTGATATACCGTCATGAGAAATGCTGACGTAGATAACCGGAATTTCAATATCCGGTTCGGCTTCCTTGGGGATGGTGTTGTAGGCGACGAATCCACCTATCAGCAACACGAGAAGCGAAAGGATCACGGTTCGCGACCGCGACATTGCGGACTCGATGAGTTCCATCAGTCGTCAGCCTCATCACCTGCATGACTGGCAATCGCTGTTTTTGGGTCACCCTCAGGTACCGCGTGAACCAGCGCGCCGCTTTCAACATAGCCTTGGCCAACAGTAATTATTGTCGCGTCCTGCGGCAGACCGGCCAGCCAGATGCCAGCATTCGATGACAATGCGATATCGGCAACGACAAACTTAACCAGGCCATTGTCATCAATTATCTTCACACCAACATTACCGGCATCGTCGAGTGTCAGAAGCGACGGCGCGACACGATGTGCGAGGACTTCCTCGGCCGGAATGCGCAGCTCCGCGGTGCCTCCCACCCGCAACTCGCCATCCGAGTTATCGATTTCAAGTTCAACAACGAATGTTCGTGTTGCTTCATCTGCAACAGGAGCAATGTAGCGAATCAGACCCCGCACGGTTTCACCCGTTGCCAGTCGAGCCTCGGCTGAGTCGCCGACGCTGACATAGCGAGCGTCGAATTCCGACAGGTTTGCAGAGACAATAATGGTTCGATTATCGACGTAGGTCGCGATTGGGTCGCCGCGTTTTACGAAATCACCGATCTCTACAGCACGAGATTGCAGCGCGCCGCCGAATGGGGCCCGTATATTCATATAAGCAAGATCAAGCTCTGCGCGTTTGAGCTCCGTTTTAGCTGCTTCCAGAAGCGCTACCGCTTCTTGCAGCTGTGCTTCAGAAACATAGCTTTCTGACTTCAGCTTCAATCGACCTTCGTACTCGACTTTACGTTGTTTGACGGTCGCCTCGGCCTGTAGAAGACGAGCTTTTCGATCGCGTTCATCGAGACTAACAATGATCTGCCCACGCTCAATACTCGCGCCTCTGTCAGCGCCTATGACTACGACTCGCCCGTCCGTTTCTGCCGTCAGGCTGACCCATCGGGCGGGTGCTGTTTTACCGTTAACTATGATCGTGCGCTGGACCTGTTCGGCTGATTGCGCGCGGACGCGGACGGCACCTTGCGCTGCAATCAATGCCGGGTTTACATTTTCTGCAGACGTCGCAGATGAGTTCTCGTCACCAAGCTGGCCTGATAGCAGCCATAGGGAAACGACGACTATGATGCCGCCGGACAAAAGCCAGGATTTGTACCGATTGATGTTGCCGTGTTTCATTACGTTCTCGATTCATTCACTGAGGCGACTAAGCTGTCGCCGACCTGGTTGATGTTTCTTCCGTCAGCAGGTGGCGGTTTTCTTCAACGTATGTCTCCATCGCGTCGATCATCGCTTTGCCAAAGCCCGCGACAAATTGCATTCCTGGTGTCCAGTCATGCATGCGGTCTGCTTCGACGCCGGCAATCAATTGCGCGTAGTGCGCGCATTCCTTAATACGGCTGTCGAGCACCGTTTGGACATGCTCACCCGGCATCAGGTGGGCGAAACACATCGTCGCGAGGAAATCTGAGCGGATCTTGTGACAGGGCGCCGGGTCTTCCAGTGCTTTGAGCAAGAAAGCCATCCCGTCATCCGTGATCTCGTAGACCTTGCGGTCCGGTTTTCCTTCCTGGGGAATCTGTTCGCAGGTAACCAGCCCATGATCGGAAAGTGATGACAATGCGGGATAGATCGACCCGTAGCCGGCGGCAAAGAAATGAGCGAATGACGATTCGAACTGCTTCTTCAGGTCGTAACCGGAGGCTGCTCCGTCAGTGAGCATTCCAAGGCAGACAGTTTTTACATCCATCGTGTTCTCGTTCGATATGTATCGGATCGATGTATAGTATCAGTTCGATATATAAAAGCTACCCGGCAGCACGCAAAATCTGAAAAAAATTTTCAATAACTATTAAAACAATGACTTATGCGCAAGCAGGTTCAGGGTATTAAGCAGAATTGCCGCTCTGCTATGGACGGATTGCGGAATCGGCGGCGACGTAGTGACTGGCTGAATCGACATGAAGGGCTACGCCGCCCAGTAGCGCGGAACGTCAATCAGCGCAGGCAACGAGAATGTCGCCAAATCTTTCATTGTGCACACGCCGGCGTTCTACTGTTAGCTGATAGGCGACGTAGTATTTGTAGATGTTGCTAACGTAGGTGACCGTCTCACGGCCAATACGCTGTGCGGCGATGATTTCAATATTATTAAACCAGACCGACGGGTCGTAGCCTTTCTTCGCACCTTCCTTACGGTAACGAGCAATTTTTGCCGGACCCGCATTGTAGGCGGCGAGGCTAAAAAGCCACTGATTCATTTCGTCGAAACTCTCATCACTGTAGTAACGATCGGCGATGAACCGAAGGTACTTGGTTCCAGCATGAATATTATTCTCGAGCTCATCTACATTCTCGATGCCGACGTTCCGGTCCCCTGCGGTGGAAGGTTTGATTTGCATAATGCCTACAGCGCCCGCCGGGCTGACGCGATTCTGCCGAAGCCCTGACTCCTGATAGGCCTGTGCCGCGAGCCTCAACCAGTCAATCGAGTACCGCTCACCGTACTGACTGAATAAGGTGATCAGTTGCTCGATATTCTCAGAGACGGCCGAAGAACTCGCACACCGGGCGCGAGCTGCTGCAGCCAGATGACGGTTGTAGGTGTCATTTCCGAAGAGACTCCCTTTGCCGTAGCGCTTAAGAAACGCCTCGAGGTGCTGAGCGAATAGTGGTGATTCCTTGCGAAAGGCCCAGGCGATCGAGCCACCGGATTTAATCGCCAGATCATTGCGCACCACAATATTGGGCAGGACGCCGGCCCAGAACTCTGCCTTGTAGTCATCCATGACCGTGATATCAGCTTCCCCCAAACTGATCATCTCCAGGATGCCCTCGGCCTCCAATAACTCATCAATCGAAATCACCTCAGGCGGCGCCAGCTTTTGCTCAGCAAATGATTCCGATAGCGCCTGCAAATGTTCGAAGTAGCTGCTTGATTTGCGTACCAGAATACTCCGCCCGGACAGGTCTTCGATGGCGTCGATAGGCTCCGCCGATGCGCTGGTAACGACCACCTCATTGATATCCTTGAGAATGGCCCGGGTAAAATCAATCTTCGTCAGCCGCTCCCGCGTTGGTGTCAAATCGGAAGCAATCAGGTCGCCATGGCCCTGCAGAAGGCTGGGCATCAGCTGGTCACGGCTGACCGGAATCGGCAAAACATGAACGCGCACATTGCCACGGCCCAGTTCGGTATTCAGATAATTCTCGAGCGCCATCAACATATCGTAGACTGCGCCCTGCGGACGGCCTTCTTTGTAGTAGAACTGATAGCCACCGTAGGTGGTCAAAACTCTCACAACACGGCGCTCCACCATGCCATCAAAGTCACCGTGCCAGGGCACCCAGAAGTTCTGCAGTTCCGCGGGCAGTATGTCGTCAACTGTTGAGTTGGACGGCAGATCCTCCGCTACAGGTTCGGGCTCGACGACGACAGGAACTTCACTGACTGGAGCCTTGTCTATCCCATCATCACCGCCGGGTGCCTTCGAGTCGCAACCGACTGACAGCAATACAAGCCATGCAAATGTTATCCGGGTTAAACGCATAAACGCTGAACCATTACGTTAATCGAGTATTACGCTATCATCAATTCGCAACGCAGGGATAGTCAACCAACAATGGACACGCGATACATCGGCAGGCGGCAGCGGCGCATTCAATGACCTATATTTACCTCTTCAATGTCAAATTTCGCAGGTTGATGGCGACCATGTTGCTGGTAGCGTCGGCGAATGCGGGTGCCGCTGAATTGCGCTATGAAGTGAGTGGGATATCAGATCCGTTGCTGGCCAATGTTCTGAGTCACGTAGAGGCGTTTTCGGTCAGGCGGCAGTCCGATGTGTCGCAGGCGGACTACGACGATATTCTGGCTGACGCTATTTCAAAAGCGGAGATAGCCTTGCGACCATTCGGCTATTACAAGTCGACGGTCAATGGCCGCATCGTTCCAAAGGGCAAAGGCGATATAGTCGTCAGCCTCACGATAACGGTTGGATCGCCTGTACTCGTCGATCAGGTAACCATTGAAGTCGTTGGCGAAGGCTCTGGTCAGGGCCGGGTGACCAGCTGGCGCAATTCGTGGCCTCTGACCGCAGGAAAGGTGCTGGATCAGACCGTGTGGGAGGAGCGCAAGCAAACCATTCTGACGCAGCTTGGAAGGGTCGGATATCTGGCCGCGGCCTATACGGAGCATCGGCTCGAGCTCGACCTTGAGAATAACCGCGCGAATCTGCTATTAACGCTCGACACGGGCAAAATGTACCTGTTTGGCGACATAGATTACGGTGACCATGTCCTCAAGCCTGGAATCGTTGAGTATCTTCCGCGATTTCAAAATGGCGACCCTTATAGCGCCAGTCTTATGGACAGGTTTCGACTCGACCTGTGGAAGACAGGCTATTTTACCGATGTTGTTGTGGAAGAGATTCTGCGAGCAGATCAGGACCCACCGGTTGTCGATCTGAAAATTAGATTCCAAACTCTCACTCGAAATACCTACCAGGTATCAATTGGATACGGTACGGATACCAGTGCGCGCCTGCAGGCGCAGTGGAGTCGACATCCGATGTCGAGAAACGGAGACCGGCTGGACATCGGTATTGGCTGGCAAGAATTCAACGATGAATATTCCCTGCGTGGAACCTATCGATTGCCCAGGCGGAACCGCGCGCGCGAATACTGGAGCAGTGACCTGACGTTAAAGCATGAAGGTCTTGATCTCGACGTCCGCCCGTCGCCCAACGAAGACTTTATACGCATTGCGAGTGGCACTATTGACGAAAGCCATCTTCGTGTTGGCCGGCTGAAAGTCAGGAACTTAAAGGCCGGCGAGCAGCAGGCGTTCGAAACACTGTTCATACAGGCACTGAATTCAAGTGACGAACTCGCGCCCGTTACGGGCATACTTGATCCGCAGATACTGAGCAGTGGTTCGGGAGGCGACAGGCTGTTTGGAGGTACCGACAAAGTGCTATCGGTAGGTTTCGATTACGACCTCGTCGCTATTTACGGCAAAGCCTGGGAAACAGAGGGCCATAGAGAAAGAGCGTGGATATTTGCTTCCAGCACGTCGCTCGGCTCTGATCGGAACTTTGTCCAGGCGTATATTTCGACTCGACGTAATTACCTCAAGGGTGACCGCTGGAAATTTCTTGTGCGGGCGGAAGCAGGATATACGGACGCAGAAGTGTCCCGGTTAGACATCCTGGTCGATGGTCTTACCGTGCCGTTGTCCGTAACCAGTCTGCCGAATTTCTATCGATTCAAAAGCGGCGGCAGTAACAGCGTCCGTGGTTACGGTTTTGAGGAGCTGAGCAATAACCACATCGGCTCCAATAACATTCTTTCTGCAAGCGCAGAAATAGAAATGAAATTCCTTAACAACTGGTCCGCAGCATTGTTCTTTGATATCGGCAATGCCTTCAATGACTGGTCGAATCCGGAACTCAAAAGGGGCATTGGAGTCGGCGTCCGCTGGTATTCGATCGCGGGCCCGATTCGCGTCGATATTGCGCAGGCGCTGGATCTAATCGACAAGCCGTGGCGGCTGCATTTTACGATAGGGACGTCGCTACTGTGACCTGGGTGAAGTATCTGTTTCGCGCGACACTTGCGACCACTGTTGTGGTTCTTTCGCTGTGGTTTTGGTTGCTGCACACGGAGTCTGGTGCAGCGTACGCGTGGGGCCGGCTTGAGGCGTTGATGGGCGGTGATTTGACGGCGGAATTGATGCGGGGCGATCTTGCGAACGGCATTGAGATCCGGAATCTGCATTTTACCAGCAGCGCTGTCGACCTCTTGGTCGACTCCAGCCGTGTCGCAGTTGGGATCGACCTCGTTCCTCTGCGTATCAATGTTGACGATGTCGAGCTAATGGGCGTGACGCTGCAGACCCGTAAATCCGACAGCGAAGCCGCAGCAAGCCTGGATGTCGAGTCGCTGCTGACGGGGCTGCGTTTGCCGCTACAACTTGATCTTATGAGTGCGCGCGTGCATGCAATCGATTTGTCGATCGACGGTGGGGAGCCGCTTTCGATTGAGTACGTCGAGGCCTCGCTATTTTGGCACGACGCAATAAACGTCCGGACACTTCAGGTGCAGAGGGGAGGCGACTTCTTGACGCTGCGCGGCGATCTTGATCTTGTTGTGCCGCAGTCAGTCGATCTGGGTATCAACGCGACGTATCAGGCTATCGCATTGCAGGCAGATGTGTCAGGCGACGCGCAAGCGCTTGAATTACAGAATCTCATCGTCGAGGGGGACGCGATCGAGGCGACTGCGTCGGCAATTGTTCGCTGGGTCGATGGAATCCGGGGCAGTGGACAGGTAAATGTCTCGCGCCTGGACCCTGCGGCTATGACGGAGGTCTGGCCACAAGCACATTCTGTCGCCGGGTCATTCGGATTCGAAGCCACGCCGGAACTTGTTCGAGTGTCGGATGCAACATTGTCGATTGCAGGCACCGACACGTCACTGCAGCTTGACGGAGGCTTCGAACTCGCCACATCCACTGTATCGGCGGATGTCGGTTGGTCGAACTTTCAATGGCCGATCGACGCGGCGTCACCAAGCGTCAGAAGCGCAGATGGCAAAGTAACGCTCAATGGTGTTCTCGACAATTGGCAGGTTGACGGCCTGGTTGCCGTTGGGACAGAAGATATGCCCGATGGACGATTTATGATTCATGGCGGTGGTGACCAAGACCGCATTGCATTGGTCATCGAGGACGGCAGAGTGTTTGGCGGTTCCATCGCCGGTGAGGCGGCGTACTCGTGGCGGGGCGATCAGGCCTGGTCCATGAATGTGGCGTTTAACGACTTGCGAACGACCCACTTGGTGCCCGATTGGCCAGGTGTTGTATCCGGAGCGGCTGCAGGAAGTGGCAAGCTGAGTCCTTTGGTAATCGACGTAACTTTGCAGGACGTTCATGGCGTTATTCGTGGCGACCCGCTAACGGCTGCGGGGTCGCTGGTATGGTCTGGCAACTCAGCGACCGCGGACGAGTTGTCGATCACTCACGGTAATACCAGGTTATTTCTCGATGGGTCAGTCGACACTGAAGAAGGACTGGTGTTCGAAGCGGGCGTTCAGGTCGAGTCCTATGTTGATCAAATGTCCGGGTTCGTCGAAACCAGTGGCCGTCTATCACTTGTTGCGGACGCACAGTATTTGTCGTTTGACCTGAACAGCGCCGAGACACATATCGGAGACGTGCAAATTTCAGGGGTTCGAGTCGTCGATGCCCGCGCTGCGGACGCTGTCGCAGGTTTCGTATTGAATGTTGACGAGGTTCAAGTTGCAGGTCAGGACATTAGCGATATACAAATCATCACGTCGGTGCGCAAAGACCGGCAACAAATCGAAGTAACTGGATTTAATCGCGATGCCAAGTTCGGCCTGTCAATGATTGGGGCCTTTGACGACTGGAAGTCACCGTCCGAGTCACCGTGGCGCGGTGATATTGCCTCGTTTTTTGTAGATCTTCAGGACGGGTACGGATTGCGTTTGGGGCAACCGGCCGCAATCGAATTATCGACCACAAAGATCGCCGTAGAACAGTTCTGTGTGGCCGATGATGCTTCGTCACGACTCTGTGTCGATTTCCTGCGAAAAGCGGCGGGCTACATAGATCTGCGAGCCGAGCTTGCAGACCTCCCAGTAGCTCTCGTTGAGCATGTCGTCGACACCAAAGCCATTTTCGACCAACGGCTAAGCGGCGTCTTGAGCTGGACTGGCGACCCCGATTCGGGCGCCACGGGAAGGGGGGATTTTAGATTTTCGCCAGGCGCGATCACCAGTAGCGAGACGCCTTCACTGTCCTTCGTGACCGGGGAGGGACAACTGCACTTTGAGATTACGGATGGCGATTTACTGTCGGGGACGGCCTCTTTGCCCCTGCCGGGCGTCGGCGGGATTGACGCGAATTTCAATGTTCTTGAGCTGACTGCATTGGCGACCAGCGACATCACTGGAAACATCAACGTGGCGATGATAGACATCGCTCCTCTTGCACTGTTCTCGCGGACAGTGGATTCGGCGAGTGGTGTCCTGCATGCCACACTGGATGTGACTGGAACCCTGTCGAAGCCGCTTCTTGTTGGATCGGTTGTCCTCCAGGGCGGCGCGGTGACTTACGAGCCCACGGGTATGAACATCGACCATATCGAGTTGCAGGGGGACTTAAACAAAGACAGAGGAATCGAATTGTCCGGGACGTTTCGGGCTGGCGAAGGTCGCGGCGAAATATTTTCAAGTGCTGACTACCGAGACACAGCGGACCCGGGAATTCGATTCAAGATTCGCGGTGAAGATCTGTTGCTGGTGGACCTTCCGGACATTCACTTGACGGCTCAACCTGACATCGAGATCGCGTACAGCAAGAATTTGCTCAATATAAACGGGTCGCTGCTGATACCAAAGGCTCGCATTACGCCCTCTAACCTGGCTGAAAACAGAGTGAGCGAAAGTGCCGATGTTGTGATCGTCGGTGGTCAATTGCCAGAGACGGTGAAAGAGGAGCAGGCAAAAAGCGATCTCAAATTTGACGGCAATGTGAAAATCGCGCTCGGTAAAGATGTCATCGTCGATCTCAGCATAGCCAAAGCGAACCTGTCAGGCAGCGCCGTGTTCGACTGGCAGGGTGGTTCCTTACCGATCGTTGACGGCCGTTATGATCTGGTTGGAAGCATTCAGGTATTTGGTCAGGTTCTGAAGATTGCTGAGGGCGGTATTCGATTCGCTAATGTCCCCGTCAACCAGCCTTACCTGCGCATCCGGGCAGAAAGAGAAATATACGGCAACTCGCAGGTCAAAACGGCGGGTGTTCTGGTCGATGGAGTTGCCAGCGATCCGACCATCGAAGCCTATACGAATCCTCATACCACTGAAGAGCGCGCGTTGACGTTGCTGGTTACGGGCAGCGATTTTGATTACGAACAAGGCGTTGGCGCCGTCGATTTTGGAACCTATATCGCTCCCCGACTGTTTGTAAGTTACGGTATCGGCATATTTGATCGTGAGAACGTCATTAGTGCCCGTTATGATCTGTCCAAAGGCTTCGGCGTCAAAGCGTCATCGGGTGAGAAGCAGTCGGGTGTTGATCTTAATTATCGACTCGAGAATTAAGCAAGCAGGGGCACAAAATGCGCTGGCGCAGTGGCAGACGTAGTACAAACATCGAAGACAGGCGCGGGCAGCGTGCGGCGCCGAAGCTTCTTGGCGGCGGTATTGGGACCATTGTCGTGATCCTGGTCGCGATGTATTTCGGTGTCGATCCGACCCCTCTTTTAGAGGGCATGCAGTCGGGCGGTCAGGCGTCAACATCGGGCTCCCGACCGACCGCCGAGGATCTCAGCAACGACCCCCTGGCCGACATGGTCAGTGTCGTTGTCGCAGATACTGAGGATGTGTGGACACAGATCTTTGCGGAGCAGGGACAGCGTTACGAAACGCCGACCCTTGTGATGTTCACGGGTTCCACGCGTTCGGCGTGCGGCCTTGGACAGGCGGCAATGGGTCCTTTTTATTGTCCGGCCGATCGCTACGCCTATATCGATCTGGGCTTTTACGAGACGATGCGTACCCGCTTCAATGCACCGGGAGATTTTGCACAAGCTTATGTGATTGCGCATGAAATTGGCCACCATGTACAAAATCTGCTGGGCATCTCGGGCAAGGTCCACTCGCTGCAGGGGCAACTCAGTGAGGTGGAGGCCAATGCCCTGTCGGTGCGCCTGGAATTGCAGGCCGATTGTCTGGCCGGAGTGTGGGCAAATCGCGCTGACCGTGCCAGAAACATTCTAGAATCAGGTGACGTCGAGGAGGCGCTGAACGCCGCCAGCGCCATCGGTGATGACACCTTGCAACGGCAAAGTCGTGGCACAGTGGTTCCTGAATCATTTACACACGGTACTGCCGCACAACGCCAACGCTGGTTTCGCACCGGATTGAATTCAGGTGATGTTGATCGATGCGATACATTCAACGCTAATAATTTGTGAGCCGATAAATATGGACGACCTTGTCAGGAACACCGCCGCCAGGGCGGCAGATGCCAGTGAGCGAATAACTGATCAAATTGAACGAACGGATTTGGTCAGGTCCGATGCCTTTAGCGAATCGATGGCGGCCAATATCTATTTCAAGCTGGAAAGTCTGCAAACAACCGGTTCGTTCAAACTGCGGGGCGCGACGAATCGGTTGATGACGCTGAGCGCAGCGGACCGTGAAAAAGGCTGTGTTGCGGCCTCCAGCGGGAATCATGGCGCGGCCGTGGCGTGTGCGATGCAGAAGCTCGGCACCCGAGGTGTGATTTTTGTGCCAGAGCAAACCTCTGCTGCGAAAACCGACAAGATCAAAAGCTATGACGGCGACGTACAGTACTTTGGAACAGACGGTCTGGATACCGAGCAGCATGCCCGAGAGTATGCTCTGCAAAACGGAATGCTTTACCTTTCTCCGTATAATGATGAACAGGTCATCGCCGGGCAGGGGACCTGCGGCATCGAGATGCTGGAGCAGTTGCCGGATATCGACGCGGTATTCATCGCCGTCGGTGGAGGCGGACTCATCGGTGGGGTTGGGGCGGCTCTCAAAGCTCACAATCCGAATATTCGGGTTTACGGATGCCAGCCCGGGGCGTCGGCCGTGATGGCGCATTCAGTGGAAGCGGGAGAAATTCTCGACTTGCCCAGTGAGCCGACATTGTCGGACGGTACCGCCGGCGGTATTGAGGCGGGCGCCATCACGTTTGAGTTGAACCAGGCGGTGGTCGACGAGTGGGTTCTGGTCGATGAGGAGCAGATCGCGGATGCCATGCGCCGCTACATGGATGAAGAAGGCCAAACGATTGAGGGTGCAGCGGGCGTAGCGATTGCGGGGATGATTAAAAGTCGCGAGAAAATCGCCGGGAAGAATGTGGTTGTGGTGGTCTGTGGCAGTAATGTCAGTGATGAAACCCTGGAGCGGGTTCGGGGCAGCGATCCCCAATAGTAAAGTTTTGGAATCTTAGGTGGTTGTGTAGCTCAAAGAGGCGTATGAAAAACAGATTATTGCAAGTGCTGGTACCGATCGCCTCTTCGCTGCTGGCGGCAGGACATTGCTTCGCCGATACGACAGTGATTGTTAACGTCAACGTTGTACCGATGAGCAGCAATGTTGTGCTCGAGCAGCAAACGCTTGTCGTTATTGATGACAGGATTGTGACGATTGGCCACGTCGACAAGGTGCCCGTCCCTAAAGGCGCGACGATCGTTGACGGGACGGACCGGTTTCTGATGCCGGGGCTTGCAGAGATGCACGCGCACGTGACGAGTACCGACCCGGAGCAGGTAGACCGGATGTCGACCTTATTCATCGCAAATGGAGTGACCACCATTCGCGGCATGCTTGGCCGGCCGAGCCATCTGGCATTGCGAGACCAGTTTGCCAGTGGCGAGGTGTTTGGACCACGGCTCATCACGTCAGGCCCGTCTTTGAACGGCCAGTCGGTGACGGGTGCTGCGGACGCTGAACGGCACGTGCGCGAGCAAAAAGCGGCAGGATACGATTTCGTTAAAGTTCATCCAGGCCTTAGCAGAGATGAGTTTGCAGCGCTTGCCAGCACAGCAAACGACGTCGGCATGCCATACGCAGGTCACGTACCGGTTGCAGCAGGTGTTGGCCTGGCCCTGCAAAATCGCATGGCGACGATCGACCATCTCGACGGTTACTTTGCGGCCATGTTGCCCGCAACCGAAGGTGGGTCCGGTGGGTATGGCGGTTTTTTTGATGTCATGCTGGCTAATGTGCTGAATGTCGATTTGTTACCGGACCTCGTCGCTGCAACCAAAACGGCCGGCACCTGGAATGTGCCGACAGAGGTGCTCATCGAGCAGTTGATTGACGACACGCCGGCCACGGAGCTCGAAAGCCGACCGGAGATGCGCTACGTATCGGCAGCAACGCTGAAAAACTGGACGGCAGAGAAGAAGACGCGGCTGAGTGAACGAGGTTTTGACGCTGCAACAGCCGCTCGCGCAATTGCGCTGCGACGGCAACTGATTCTTGAGCTGCACAATGCGGGCGCCGGGTTACTGCTGGGTTCGGACGCGCCGCAGACGTTTAATGTTCCGGGTTTTTCGACGCATCGTGAGCTGCAGGCGCTGGTAGCGGCTGGCCTTAGCCCCTACGCGGCACTGCAGACAGGCACAGCGGCCGTGGCGGAATTTCTCGGCTCGAACGGCGGTATCGTTGCGGTCGGGAAGGATGCAGATCTTGTTCTGCTCGACGCCAACCCCCTTGAGGACATCCAAAATAGCAAAAGAATTCATGGTGTTATGCTTCGCGGCGAGTGGTATACCGAGACTGATCTGCAGAATCGACTGACACGCTACGCGGTTCAGGACGAACCATAGTTCTTCAACGCCGATTGCAACCAAATACGCGCGACAGGCGTCTAAATCGTATCAGGGCGTTTGAACACGAATAATCAGGGGAATCTTATGCGCAGTTTTATTGTAATGGCGATGTTTGCAGCGAGCCTTGCTCAGGCCGGATGGTCAGACTACGAGGAAGTTCGTGATCTCGAAATTGACGTCGATAACGTTTCCCGGCTGTCGATCAAAGCCGGTGCCGGCAGTATGGATGTGACCGGGGTTCCCGGCCTGGACAATATTTCTGTCAAAGCAATCATCGTCGTGCCGAATACAAGTAATGAAAAAGCCATTAAAGTCATTGAAAGTAAAATGAATTTGTCACTGCAGAAAGAGGGCAGTGAGGCGCGACTCGACGCCTGGTTTGACGGTGGCATCATGGGCAGCGATGCTTACATTGCTATTGACGTCAGGGTCCCGCAAGGCCTGTCGATCAGTATCGATGACGGTTCGGGTTCGATCGATGTAATAGACGTGGCAGGGGACGTGACCATTGACGATGGTTCGGGCTCAATCGACGTTGATAATGTTGCGAATTTGAAGATAGACGATGGCTCTGGTTCGATCGATGTTGAGAATGCTTCCGGCGATGTTTGGATTGTCGATGGATCCGGCAGTATAAACATCGCTCACGTTGCAGGATCAGTCACGATCGACGATGGTTCGGGCAGCATCAAGGTCTCTGATGTCGAGAACGATCTGATCATCGTCGACGATGGCAGTGGTGGCCTTTCTATATCCGATGTGCGCGGCAGCGTCGATCAGGAAACCTGATCGAGCATAAATGCTAGTATCTGCCTGTGAAAGCGCCCGCCGACCGGGCGCATTTAAAGGGAGGCAGCATGAAATTGGTAAAACATCTGCTCGACTCGAAGGGCCGGGAGATCATCTCCATTGCGGCCGACGCATCGGTCCTCGATGCGATCAAAATGATGGCCGACAGGGCTGTCGGGTCACTGTTGGTCATGCAAGGGGATGAGCTCCTGGGCATCGTGACCGAGCGCGACTACGCACGAAAGGTCATCGTCAAAGGACGTTCTTCCGAGTCAACGGAAGTCGGCGAAATAATGACCTCCAAGGTTTGTACAGCCACTATTCAGGACACGGTCAACAATTGCATGACGGTCATGACCGAGCGAAAGATCAGGCATTTGCCGGTGGTGGATGAGGGCAGAGTCGTTGGTATGATTTCGATCGGCGATCTGGTGCAGGCGATCATCTCTGATCAGAAAGAGGAGATCGAACACCTCGAGCACTACATCATTGGCCAGTAACGAAAAGTACGATCGTCGTGTGATGCGGCTGTTTGATGGCTACGTGCACGGGCAGATCAGTCGCAGAGAGTTCCTGGAAGGGACCGCCAGGATCACGGCGTCGGCGACGACAGCAGCAGCGATTCTCGCCAGCCTGAATCCCGACTACTCGCTCGCGCAGCAAGTTGATCCCGACGACGAGTCGATTACCACCAGTTACAAGAAATACGGATCCCCCAAAGGTGCTGGTGTAATGAATGCCTATTACGCACGGCCGTCCGTCATCGATCACAAGCTGCCAGCCGTTATCGTTATTCATGAAAATCGCGGATTGAACCCCTACATTGAGGACGTTGCTCGCCGCCTGGCTGTGGCCGGATTCATTGCTTTCGCTCCGGATGCGTTGACCCCTCTGGGCGGGTATCCCGGAAATGATGATGATGGTCGAACTTTGCAGCGCGAACGCGATCGAAACGAGATGATTGAGGATTTCCTGGCGGCCATCAATTTCGTCAGGGATCACCCGGATTGCACTGGCAAGGTTGGGACAGTCGGGTTTTGTTTCGGTGGTGAGATGTCCATGAGAATGGCGGTGCTTGATTCGATGCTTGGCGCGGCAGTCGCTTATTACGGGCGACACCCGGACCCGGCAGATGCCCCGTCAGTCAAGGCGCCGCTCATGCTGCATCACGGCGAGCTTGACGAGAGAGTGAATGCGAGCTGGCCGGCGTTCGAAAATGCCCTGAAGACGGCAGGTGCCAATTACGTAGTTTACGAATACGCTGACGCAAATCACGGATTCCATAACGACACGACGCCTCGGTACGATGAAACTGCGGCGGAAACATCCTGGAAACGGACGACCGACTTTTTCGCACAGCATCTGGATCTCGGAGCCTAGAGAATGAACAAACGCCTGATACTGCTTGCAATGTTGATACTTGCAGCGATGCAGGTGAGTGCTGATAAGGGATCCGAGTCCAAGACGGTTATCGGGCCGAGAAATAGCCATCTTTCTGACGGCGCGAACGCGCTGCTGGCAAACAACGCTGCCAAGGGCGTACGGCTCACCCTGAAGGGACTGGAGCTTGCTCAAGGTCGGCGCGAGGAAAAAATCGGTCACTCGAACCTGTGCGCCGGGTTCCTGATGCTCGACCAACCTGAAACGGCGCTGGTGCATTGCGATTGGGTGCTTGAGCGCGACCCGTATCATTGGCGAACGTACAACAATCGGGCTCTTGTCTATATTGCGCTGGAACGCTTTGATGAATCAGAAGCTGACATAAAAAGAGGTCAGGAGCTCAATCCTCGCTCCGAAAAACTCAAAGAGGTAAAAGGAATTTACCTCGATACCGTGGAGCCGGTCGACGCAAGGATTACGATTGATGACCGACGCAAAGAACCGCTGTCGCCCGTAGAAGAGCCCGATTGATGCGTTACTGCTTGTTTGCTGTTGCATTCGTCGGCTGGACTGCAGCATTCGCTGCTGACAATACGCCACTGGTTGCTCACGTAATTGACAGCAGCACGAATCGAATTCCGTCGCATACGGTTGCGCCCGAGTACCCGCGTAAGGCCCGGCGCGATCGAGTAGAGGGTGAAGTACAGGTCTGTTTTGACGTTGATCGGAATGGTCGAACGCATCGAATCGCGGTGCGCAACAGTACTCACCGCGCTTTTGAAAAGCCGTCGATAAAAGCGGTGAGGGCGTCGTACTTCAGACCTGTCAGCAAGGACGAGGAGCTGCAGGCGATCAAGTCCTGTCGAATATTCATTTTTTCGCTGGAGCCGATTGAGAGGGAGGACGAAGTGGTATCGGAAGTTAATCGATTGAAGCAGTTTGCAGCTCGATACACGCGCGCGTGGAACGGTCAGGATCCTGCCAGTGTCGCGGCGTTCTTCGCTGCAGAGGGAACACTTTCCGTGAACGGCACTCCGTCCGTTGGCAGAGAAGCTATAGCCGCAGTCGTTGCAAGCTTCATGAGCGGGTTTCCGGACATGGTGCTAACCATGGATGCTCTGGACATCGAGCCGGATCGGCTTATTTTCCGTTGGACTTTCGTTGGCACCAATAGCGGTCCGGAAGGAACGGGCAACGCTGTAAATTTCAGCGGGTATGAAGAGTGGACGATCGATGATGACGGTCTGATCGGGGTGTCTTTGGGAAATTTCGACAATGACGAGTATCAGCGTCAACTCGAGAACGGCATCTGATTCGGGCTAGTTTTCCGCGAGAGCAAGAATTCGTGTGGCAGCCTGCTCGAGTGATGTGCCGATGCCAATCAGACCTTCTTCGTGACCGGCCATCACAGCAATGCCCTGCGAGCCGAAAGCGGATTCGGCGTACAGCCTGCGGAATTCCCTTGCCATCTCAGGCGTGCCATACCCGATATCCGGATTCGTTGTTGGCAAGCGGTTGAGATACTGATCCCACAACGGTTTGCTGTGCACATGCACAATGGCGGTAATTGACGTATCGAGCGCGTAGATTGCAGCATGGGTCATCGCCTCGGAAGAGGCCTGGCTTGGGCCGGAGCAAGACACCTCATTGTGTTCGATGTCATAGCCGGTGACCAACGCATAATGTTGCTCTGTCGTGGTTTCGATGTGACCGGTTTGTGTTGCCGTGATCAGAAACTGCCCTGGTTTGCCACAACGAAGGCTGATGTTGCCGAAACCTATGCCGAGATCCTCATAGTGTCCCACCAGGCCAGCGGCGAATAACGGCTTGCGCCAGTGCTCCAGCTGCTGTGCGGCGGCGGGAAATGGTGCCGCAGTCTCCGTCCAGCT
>Ga0055584_100001169_pt1 | contig 25803 bp, 23 predicted proteins | sample OSDHelmetaG_FD_58716 | JGI IMG/M metagenome (GOLD analysis project Ga0055584, IMG submission 58716) | Pelagic marine sediment microbial communities from the LTER site Helgoland, North Sea, for post-phytoplankton bloom and carbon turnover... | ecosystem: Environmental > Aquatic > Marine >...
TCATGCTCATCGTTGTCTCTATTATTAAGGGAACAACCATTAATAAAAGAAGCGCCTTGATCAATAATTTCTCTGTAGTCCTGAAACTCGTATATTGATGTATCATGGATATATAGATAAAATCGCAGTTATATTAGCATTTAATAGCATAGCTGTCAGTGATATGAATCAAGGTAAAAAACAACACAATAAAAAATCATCAATGGGTAATATTCGCATTATTGCAGGAAAGCATAGAGGAAGAAAATTACCTGTGTTATTGGCGGAAGGTTTACGACCCACAACAGATAGAGTAAAAGAAACAGTATTTAATTGGCTAATGCCATATATACATAACGCTAATTGTTTGGATTGCTTTGCGGGTGCTGGCAGTTTAGGCTTTGAAGCCTTATCCCGTGGTGCAGCGCAAGTAGACTTAATTGAACTAAATAGTGCGGCAGCAAAGCAGTTGCAAACCAATAAACAATTACTTCAAGCCAAAAATGTCATTGTGACTAATGCTAATTCGTTAGATTTTCTCAAATCAGCAGACAAAAACCTTTACGATTTAGTCTTTATCGACCCTCCATTTAGACAAGATTTAGTAACTCAAACTGCGGAATTATTAAATAATGGCTGGTTAGCTAACCAAGCATTAATTTATGTTGAAATGGAAATTAAGAGTGATCAGCAACTGCCTAACAACTGGCAGTTACTCAAAGAAAAAGTTGCAGGGCAAGTTGTTTACCGTTTATTTCAATATACACTTTAATATGCCTAGGTACTTAAGAAGAAGTTAACAAACTAGTTTAAAAGGTTATTATTCTATTGCGATACCCAAGTTAGATAATCCTTCAGATAAAACCATTTGCTTAGCTAATTGGCAAGAATGTTTAGTTTCTGCAGCCATCGTCAAAAAATCAAACAACTCATTTTGAGTGTCTTTTTCCCAAATAATTAGCGGATGCTCATCAATATTTTCAGTTATAACACCTTCACTATCTTCTTCATTTTCTTCTTGAATAAGTAATAATTCAACATAGTAATTAACGCTATTTTGCGATAAACGACTCACACTATTGATGTCTTCGTGATCTTTATCTTTACCGTTAGTTTCCATTAATTGAAATAACGACATCATCGCCATACACACATCAAGTGCAGGAAAAACACCAAAAGAGTCAAAGGCTTCGGGATCTGGCGTTTGCTCTTCTAATTTATTTAGCTGAGCATTAATATTAATTTTTATTTTATTGTTTTTATCTAACCACTGCCATATTAAATCAAGTTGATTGCGTAACACATCATAACTACCAAACTCACTGCTTTCGCTAAACATTTGATAATTTGGAAGCATACGTTCTAATAAAGCGCTGGCAAACGTAATTTGTTGCCAATGACTTAATTTTGCAAAAGGAAGATGAATAGCCAAATGTTTTCTCATTAAAATATTATTTAAGGTTTTTTAAGAAGAAAAAAGGAGCAAAAGCTCCTTTTTTACTGAGTATTATGCTGTATTAAAACTAGCTTTCATTTGCTGCTTTAGCAGAAACGGGCACAATTTGTACGCCTGTAACTTTCTGTTCTGAAAATTGGTTACGTAATTGTGCTAATCGATTCATTTGACTTAAAGAACCTAACATTGAATAAATAGGAACAAATAAACCACGCTTATGAAAATCAAGTACTTTATCATCAGCTAATTCTTTAATTTTTTCTTCATTGATAGTAAAAATTCCCACCAATTTTTTCTTTTCTCCAGTGCTTAGCGCTATGTTTAATTCAAGCTCTTGCAACAAATCATTATCTTGTAATTCTTTGATGAACTTTTCAGTCATTCTTTCATTGTCGTATAAACGACCTAAAGCTTGTTGAACGTTAACTAATACTTCTGACTCTTTACCATCATCTTCGTATAAAGCTAAGTCTTTATCTTCACCAACAAATTCACTGTCTAAATCAATACAAGCTGTTAAAGTATTTTCTTTTTCAGGGTCAAGACCCAAAGAGAAAGGTACCATTGAGATACTTTGTGGTATTGAAATAGCAGTCCACTTTTCATCTTGATAAAATAAATTTTCGCCAGCTTCTAAACCTAGCATTGCAACACCGCGGTAACGATCTGAGTCTGGGTTTTTAACCAAAACAATAGGAAAACTTCCTGAGGCTTGGGCGAATTCAGCAGCCGTTAATGGGATAATATGCTGTCCTTTAACATGTGATAAATCACGGGCTTTAGCAAGTTTAATACTCTGATGTTGTTCTTTTTGGATTGGAACTATATTCGCCATTATTTATGCTCTTTCTTTATTGGTACTTATATTAAAAATTTACTTTAATATAAAACATATTTTTATATTAAAGTAATCTAGTAATTACTAATGAGTTAGTACGTTAATTTTGCGTCTAGATAAGTTATGGAGACACCTGTTTTCTCTTTCAATGCTAAACTTAAAATAATTAACATTAATATCCATTATAACCGTGGAATAATAGTGAGTTGACCTAATGAAAATTAAACTATTGGTATGTTTTATCCTGTTAACTGTAAATACAATAACTTACGCAATGCCTAAAGTGTTAGTAAAACATCAGCGCAATGCCAAAAATTTAATTGAAGTTCGTGTTATTAACCAAACAATGAAAAAATTAGTGTGTTCTGTGGGTATCGATGGTCGTAAAATTTACTTTCGTTTAGGTGCTAGCCAACCATCAAAGTGGTATGTGGCAACGGATGAACGCTTTAATTATACAAACGTTAGTACATGGTGTGATTATTTATCATTACATCCTAAATACCAGCAAAAGAACAACTAACATTTATCTTTTGAATTCCAAACGATTTAAATCATGTTTTTTCAACTTAGATGTCAGTGTAGTTGGCTTTAAGCCTAATAACTCAGCGGCACCGTTTATCCCATAAATTACACCCTTACAATGTTTTAACGCATTAACCAAATTTCTTTTCTCAAGTAACACTTGCTCTTCTACTCTTATTAATTTTGGCACTACTCTAGGATTCAATGGATCACTACTTACCTTAGTTTCACTTGCTAAAAAATCAAACTTTATCGTGTTACTTTTAGCTAAAATTATTTGGCGTTCAATAATGTTTTCTAATTCTCTAATATTTCCAGGCCAATGATATTGTGTTAAAAATTTCATTTGTTCGACTGAGACCTTAGGTTGAGGACGATTAGCCTTTATGCAGACTTTATTGATGAAATGTTTAACGAGAAGAGGAATATCTTCAGCACGTTCTTTTAATGCCGGTGAATGAATAGGAAACACATTAAGTCTAAAATATAAGTCTTCTCTAAATTTATTTTGCGCTACTAATTCTTTCAATTTTTGATTGGTTGCTGAAATAACTCTTACATCAACATGTCTAGTTTTAGACTCACCTACTCGCTCAAATTGCTGCTCTTGCAGTACACGTAATAACTTTCCTTGTAACTGTAATGGAATTTCTCCAACTTCATCTAAAAAAATAGTTGCGCCGTCCGCAAGCTCAAAACGACCAACTCTATCTGAAACAGCGCCCGAAAAGGCGCCTTTTACATGGCCAAAAAATTCACTTTCAAATAATTCAGCCGGAATAGCCGCACAATTAACTCTAATTAATGGCCTTGCTTTTCGCTCACTCACTTCATGAATAGCCCTAGCTATTAACTCTTTACCTGTACCTGATTCACCGGTAATAATCACATTAGCATTAGTCGCGCCCACTAATTCTATTTGATTAACCATATGCTGCACTTTAATACTTTGGCCTATTATTTGGTGGTGATTAAAATCGGCATTTAATTCTTCAAGTAAATAAGCATTATCCATTTCTAAACGTTCTTTCAATGTATCAACTTCTTTCATTGCGCTTAACAGTTTAGCTTGAGTGGATTTTCGTTGCGTAATATCTCTAAAAACAACAACAGCGCCTATTAATAAGCCATTTTCAGTCACCGGCGTGCTTTTATATTCAACCGCCACTGCTTTACCATTTTTTGCCCAAAAGACTTCATCATCAACACTGTGTACTTCCCCGTCTTTAAAGGCAGCATAAATGGGACACTCGTGCGCATGATAATGCTCACCCGTTGAATAAGAATGATGAATAACATCATGAATATTCTTCCCTACAAGTGCTTCTTTCTTCCAACCTAAAATTTGTTCTGCCGCTGCATTAACAAACGTTGTTTTACCGTCAATATCAACGCCGTAGATACCATCGCCTACAGCACTGAGTAACAACTGATTCTGTCGTTCTATTTCTTCAAAAACAGTTTCATTAGCACTCCAATGAACAATACCTCCTTGGTATTCAGCATTTGCTATTGCTTGATGATAACGCGCATAAGTCACTTTGGCATTTTGACAAGAAAAAATCAGCTTATTATTAACAACGTTAGCCGTAATATCTAAATATGTTTTTTCATTGTCGATCATGATGAACAATTCATTAGTCCAAGCCTCTCCTTGATCTAATATTTGCTGAGTAAAATGAATCAACTTCTCTATACAGCCATAAAAAAATTGCGTTACTGTAAAGTCGATTTGTACTTTATTTTTAACCAAATTTGAATTATCAAGACCAAATAACTTAACTGCTTTTTTATTCAAGTCTAAAATTTTATCATTATAAGGGTCAATGAATAAAAGCGCTTTTGGTGCATTTAAAAACAAGTGTGACTGCATAAAATTTCTCTAACAACTTATCAACTAATAATTACCATTCAACTTTTACGCCAAACAACGAAATTTAGTGTTATTTACAACGAATTATCGTTAACAACTAAATATCGTTGTACCTCCCTTACAAACAACCTTGATAATAATCAAATAAAACAAAAACTTAAACAAAAAACCCATCTGGCATGATTATCGCTATACAAATAGTAATTGATGACGTTGATAACCGATTACCTACTAAAAAAATGTAATCTGCACTGTTTTGAACACTATTGTGAACATAACGCACTAACAATAAATCACTGTATTAAAGAATAACTTTTTAACATTTGAGGAAAACACATGAATAAATTAGATGTAACTGAAGCCATATTTTCAATAAAAAAAGAAAAAAGCCTTAATTGGCAAGATATTGCAGACGCTGTTGGTATGTCTGTTGTTTGGACAACCTCAGCTTGTTTAGGTATGAATAGTTGTCCCGAAGTTGAAGCAGACAAGTTAGTTAACTACTTAAACTTACCTGCAGAAGCAAAACAAGCACTAATGGAATACCCAACCAAAGAATGGGATAAATCAGTACCACAAGACCCGTTAATTTATCGTTTATACGAAGTCGTTGGTGTATATGGCGACACGCTTAAAGAAGTTATTCAAGAAAAATTTGGTGATGGAATAATGAGTGCTATAGATTTTTCGATGGAAGTAGATAAAGAAGAAAATCCAAAAGGTGACAGAGTTATTTTAACTTTAAATGGTAAGTTTTTACCTTACAAATCATGGTGATCTTATTTGGTGCGATTCACTAATTTAAATCGTGCAAGATCAAGTAATAATGAAATTAAAGCTTAATGTAATAAAGCATAATCACTAAAAATCAATAACTTATCTTACTGGCATTTAAATTGCTTTGACAAGTTATCACTAAAATTAATTAACATAACTATAAAACAGAGAAGTACTAATGGCTTATATAGAACCAAGTGAATTTGTAACTAAAATGGTGGATGCAGGTGAACAAAAAGTTTACATGTCGACCAAAGATACCATAATACGTGCCTTCATGGCGGGAGCTATCTTAGGTTTAGCTGCAATATTCGCTATTACTGTTGCGACTAAAACAGGTAGCCCTATTTTAGGTGCTTGTCTGTTCCCTGTCGGTTTTATCATGCTTTATTTGATGAAATTTGATCTACTAACAGGTGTTTTTACTCTGGTACCCTTAGCCTTATTTGATAAGCGCCCAGGTGTAACCGTTGGTGGTGTAATGCGTAATTGGGGACTTGTCTTTATAGGTAACTTTGCTGGCGCCATGACCACCGCATTTTTTATGTCTTTTATTTTAACTTATGGTTACTCAGCAGACGGCGGAGTTATTGCAGCTAAAGTAGCACACATAGGTGAATCAAGGACTGTAGGCTATCAAGCACATGGTATTGGTGGATGGTTCACTATTTTCATCCGTGGCATGTTATGTAACTGGATGGTATCAATGGGTGTTGTTGGCGCGATGATTTCAACGTCTGCAGGCGCTAAAATGGCTGCCATGTGGATGCCTGTGATGTTGTTCTTTTTTATGGGCTTTGAACATTCAATTGTCAATATGTTCTTATTCCCGTTTTCAATGATCATGGGTGGTGACTTTACTGTATACGATTACTTGATTTGGAATGAAATTCCAACAGTTTTAGGTAACCTTGCGGGTGGTTTGTTATTAGTTGGTTTGCCACTATACCTAACTCATGTTAAAACTTCACCTAACAGAAAAATCTCTTAAATTACTTTTATCACTTTTTTGTTGTTAAATTAGCGTTGAATGAAAAAATGATATCAATGACTATAAAGGCTTCGTAATTAATATTACGAAGCCTTTTTGTTAGAACATTACCAAAGGAGCTAAGTCATGGGTCAGCCGCTAAGTGTGAGTATTGGAAGCGCAACCAATAAGGGGGTGAAAGCAATAAATCAAGACTTCCTTGGCAGTATCATCCCTAAAGAGCCTATGCTGAGTAGTAAAGGCATTGTACTTGCTATGGCTGATGGTATTAGTTCAAGTAAGGTTAGCCAAATTGCCAGCGAAACCGCAATATCAAGCTTTTTAGACGATTACTATTGCACATCCGATTCATGGTCAGTCAAAACATCCGCACAAAAAGTTATCCAGTCAATTAATTCATGGCTTTATGCGCAAACACGTAATAGCCCTTATCGCTTTGATAAAGACAAAGGCTACGTTTGTACTTTTAGTGCTTTAGTGTTGAAATCCAATACTGCGCATCTATTTCATTCTGGTGATACAAGAATATATCGTTTATGCGGAAAACAATTAGAGCAATTAACGGAAGATCACCGTCGAGTGGTATCCGCTGACGTTAGCTATTTAACACGCGCTTTAGGAATAGACCAAACATTTGATATTGATTATCAAAGCCAGCTTCTTGAGCAAGGAGACATCTATATTATTGCCACTGATGGCGTTTATGAGTTTTTAAACGGGGCGAAAATAGCAAATATTATTTCAATTGCAAGCATATTAGACGATGCTGCTGATACCATCATTGAACAAGCTATTTCATCAGGAAGTGATGACAACCTCAGTATTCAAATTGTTCGTGTTGATAACCTGCCCGAATATCAACTTGATGAAGTTCATCAACTCACCATGCTGCCATTACCACCAAGACTTTCTTCAAGAATGCAGTTTGACGGGTATGAAATTCTGCGTGAAATATACATCAGTAGTCGGAGTCATGTTTTTTTAGCTCAAGACAATGACACAAAACAAACGGTGGTAATAAAAACGCCATCAACCGAGTTAAGAACCGATAGCCAATATCTTGAACGCTTTATGTTAGAAGAGTGGATAGCTAAGCGCATTAATAATCCACATGTCGCTAAAGCAATTACCTCCAAAAGAAAACGAAATTATTTATATTTAGTGACAGAATTTATTGATGGTATATCGTTAAGTCAATGGATGATCGATAATCCAAAGCCCAAATTAGAACAAGTTAGAACAATTATTGAACAAATCGCAAAAGGTTTACAGGCATTTCATCGCCAAGAAATGATCCATCAAGACCTACGCCCTGCCAATATTATGATTGACTCTAATGACACAGTAAAAATAATTGATTTTGGTTCTACTTTTATTGCAGGCGTTACTGACACTAACAATGAAGAAGTTATGCGCGGTACCATTCGTTACTCAGCACCAGAATACTTTTTAGGTCAATTAGGGACACAAAAATCTGACATTTATTCTTTAGCTGTAATCACTTATCAAATGTTGTCGGGTAAATTCCCTTATGGTAGTGAAATAGCGCAAGCAAACAGCGTATCAGCACAACGTAAACTAAATTATAAATCACTTATTAATGACGAATCAGAATTACCGATTTGGATTGATGATACACTTGAAAAAGCATTAAAAATGGATCCATTAAAACGTTACCCTGTTTTAACAGAGTTTATTCATGATCTACGACAGCCTAATAAATTATTTCTAGCGAAAACAAAACCGCCTCTAATTCAGCGTGATCCGGTAATGTTTTGGCAATTCATTAGTCTAATACTATTTATTTTACTGATAGCTAAATCAATTTAAAAAAATTATTTCAATTGGTGTTAAGCAATAACTCTCAAGCGCTAATGAACAAAAAGGAGTATAACTTATTGCCTTATTTTATTTCATGTCTTTTACGACACATATTAATTAACCCTATGGTTGAGCTATCCATCGTTAACGGAATATCCGTATTCGATAGCTTACTAAATATATCATTACCAAGTGCTTTACCTAATTCAACACCCCATTGGTCAAATGAATTTATCTGCCAGATAACACCTTGAACAAACACTTTATGCTCATACAATGCAATAAGACTACCTAAGGCCTTAGGTGTTAATTCAGACATTAATATTGTGTTACTTGGCTTGTTTCCTTTCATTACTTTATGAGATGAAAGGTAGCTTATTTCATCTGTACTACACTTTGCTTTAGTCATCGCCGCAATCACTTGATCTTCTGATTGGCCTTCCATTAATGCTTGGCTTTGTCCTAAGCAATTTGCAATTAACATATCATGGTGATCAGAAATATCAACATGCGGATTAAGCGGTAAAATAAAGTCGACCGGTATAGGGGTTTTACTTTGATGAATTAATTGATGAAATGAATGTTGTCCATTAGTGCCTTCACTTCCCCAAATAATAGGGCCAGTATCATAGTTGGTTTCTTTATTATCTAAATTAACAGACTTACCATTACTTTCCATATCTAGCTGTTGTATATATGCTGGTAAGCCTCGTAAATAATGATAGTACGGTAATAATACTTGCGACTGTGCACCATGAAAATTTCTATACCAAATCCCCAATAGTGCCATAATTACTGGCATATTTTCTTCAAATGGCGCTTGTCTAAAATGTTCATCCATTTCAAACGCTCCATTTAAAAACTCTAAATAGTTATCATAACCAATACCTAGAGCAAGCGGTAAGCCAATTGCTGACCAAATAGAATATCGTCCACCAACCCAATCCCACATTGGGAATATGTTTTTTTCATTTATACCAAAGTTTTTAGCTGCTTCAATATTGGCTGACACACAGGCAAAATTATGTTGAACATCACTAAAGGTAGCTTTTTTTAAAAACCATTCTTTAGCCGTTTCAGTATTTCTCAATGTTTCTTGGGTAGTTAATGTTTTAGATGAGGTAATCACCAAGGTTGTTTCTGGATCTAAACCCGACAACACATCATGAATATGACAACCATCAACGTTAGCGACGTAATGTACATTCAAATGTTTTTGACGATACGGTTTTAAAGCCTCAAACATAATTTTAGGCCCTAAAAATGAGCCACCAATACCAATAGCAACAATATCTGTAAAGGCTTTGCCGCTGTAACCCTTGGTAACACCTGATGAAACATCATTCACAAAAATTTTAATTTTGTCTAAAGTGTTTTTGACCAGTGGCATAATATCTTCACCATCAACATACACTGGCTCATTAGAAAAATTACGTAAAGCGGTATGTAACACAGGTCGGTTTTCAGTGGTATTAATAGGTTCGCCTGAAAACATTTGCTCAATTTTTTCCTTAACGCCACATTGCTGGGCTAAATCAACGAGCAATTTTTTCGTTTCTGGTACTAAGTGGTTTTTTGAGTAATCTAAGGTTAAACCTGACGCCGTTATAGTAAATTTATCAAACCGTTCAGGATCAATACGAAATAATGATTTTAAGTGTATTATTTTACTGTCTAAATAATGAACTTGTAGATTTTGCCATGCCAATGAATTGGTCAACATGTTGAATACGCCTTTATAAAACCTAGTCTATTTTAATAAAAAATAGCTAGCGAAGGTGACTTTTAAATAATTAAATTAATACTATTTGATTTAGTATTCGTTCTCTGGATTAAACAGTCTATATTTAATCCAACTTTCTTAGCACGTCTTCATAAGTAGGTGGTTGGCACCCAATTTTTGATACATTGATAGAGGCGGCTAAAGACCCAAACTTTAATGCGTAAGCTAAATCGCTCTGTTTAGTTTTTGGTGTTAAAGCATTATCACGTAATAATTGAGCAAGCATTGCTGAAAAGAAGGTATCACCTGCACCTACCGTATCGCCCATAGGTATTGCTTTAAAAACATCTTGCTGAATAGTTATGTTTTCTGTAATTAAGTAAGCGCCTTTTTCACCTAAAGTAAGCACCACCATACCTTGTGTCATATTATCAAGCATGGCAGCGGCTAAATGCTCAGGGTCACCAACTAAATTTTGTAATAGTAAATCTTCATCACTTACTTTTACAATATCGGCATAAGTAATCAATTGCGCAATGGCGTCAATATATTTACCGTGGTCAATCTCAACTCCTTTACGCACGTTGACATCAATACTAATTTTTACGCCTCTAGATTTTAGTACTATCATCACAGGAATTAATACATCAATCATTTCTGGCACAAGTGCTAATGAACCCGTATGAAAAAGATCCAAATCCTTCGGCAGCACTGCTAAAAGCTTTTCCGCGCTAATATCTAAATCAGCAACGGATTTACGGTACAACCTGTAATCTGGGGTACCCTGTTCATTCTTATAAACTAACGCTAACGAGGTTGCTTGAAATGATCTATTATTAGCTGGAATGTTTAGCCCTTCTTCAATTGCAGATTGATATATTTTATCTCCAAATATATCGTTTGAAATAGGAGATAAGTAGCTACAGTCAAGGTTCTGTCTAGAAAAGCTTCTTGCTACATTATAGGGAGAGCCACCAATAAAAGGACGGTAATCGCCATTTACTTGCTCAATCATGTCAAAAAGAGCTTCTCCGAAAACAGCTACTTTAAATGTCATTTTAATTCCTCTACTTTACCAATGTTAATCTATACTGAGTAAGCGTTCTGCGGTGTATTCGTTGGTTATTAACCCATTAATTAATTTAGATCTAAGTGCGCCTAATATTGCATGTACTTTTTCTTCGCCTGCAGCAATAGCATATACCGCTTTATCAGAGTTGACTTTCAAAGGAGTACTCGCAACACGCTGGTTAACAGCACAGTCGATTAAATTACCATTGATATCTAAAACCCAACTGATTAATTCACCGACAGCACCTTTATTTTGTAATTCTTCTAATTCTTCTTTAGTGACAAATCCATCAAGATGTAAAGGTGAGTTAAAACCTAAATTACCAACACCAACGAAAGTAACATCGGCCTTTGCCGCTAATTCTAAATTATTGGCCACATAATGTTGCGCTTGCAACTGTTCTTTTTCTTCTTTACTGCTAGGCAATACTGGTAATGGCATAGGATAATGTTTTGCATTAATATGTTCAGCCATTCGCATAACAACATCATATGACGATGCCGATCCATCTGAAGCCATATTGCCGAGTAAAGCGACTATTTGATGTTGATTACAGTTCAATAAAGCGAGTTCTTCAACGCAAGCTCGTAAAACTCGGCCTGTTCCCATTGCGATAATTTTAGGCTCTGTTGATTTCAAGTACAGTTCTATTTCTTTAGCGCCCGCTTGGGCAAGCCCTAAAGTAGATGTTGGCTCTCCTTCATCACTTGGTACAACAATACAATTTTGTAATCCAAAGCGATTTTTTAGCTTGACCTTAAGATCCATACATTTCGCTATTGGGTGCTCTAACCTTACTTTAATCAAGCCTTCACTCACAGATAACGCAACCATACGCTGTGCTGATTGGCGAGATACATTAAGTTTCTTCGCTATTTCTTCTTGGGTTTTACCGCCAACGTAATATAACCACCCCGCTCTAGCAGCATCATCTAACTTTCTAATTTCTGAATTGGATCGCTTTAACACGGTTTACCTCTCAATTTTTAATGAAGAACTAAGCGAAGGCACTGTTTTGAATAGCTGTTGCCAATGATCTATTGTACTGACCCTCTCGTTCATTTGAATGGTAATATTCTTATTTTTCAAGTGACTAGCACCCGTATATCTTATTACATGCATATTAGCAGCAAGTGCAGCAGCAACACCTGCATTAGAATCTTCAATGACTAAACAGTTTTGAGCTGATACACCCATTTTTTCAGCGGCATGTAAAAACAAATCGGGCGCTGGTTTACCATTTTTCACTTCTGAAGAAGTAAAAACCCGGTCATCAAAATACTGTTCAAGATTAGTATAATGTAAAGAGTGTTTTACTTTTTCAGGGCTACCGCTGGTAGCAACACAGCTACCAACATTAAGTTGAGATAGTACGCTTTCCAGCTGATGTGTCTGTTGGAGTTCCGTTTCAAAAACATTTATTAATGCCGCGCGATAAGACTGACGAAACTCACTCGTTAACGTTACTGAAAAATCGGCGAACACTTTAGCGGTAACATGCTCAAAATTAAACCCTAAAAAATGAGTCAAAAAATAATCTTCCGATACCACGACACCGACTTTTTCAAGCATATTAAGCAATACACGTTGGCTTAATATTTCACTGTCTACTAACACACCATCGCAATCAAAAATGACCAAATTTATGGTGTTATGCATAGATAATTTTTTAAACTCAGTCATTTTTATTTTTCCTATAGTGCTGCTATTTCAAATACCTTTCTAAAGTAGCAAGAGTACCTATATCCCAAAGCATTTCCAACCAAAAGGTAAAGTTTTTAGTGAAAGTACCATTACTACCTAGATTTCCAAAAATATCATTCATTTGTAAAAATACTGACGCATTTTCTTTCGCTAAAGTTGCTTGATTTATAAGGCGTACTGCTTGGGGATCATCAAGTGTAAAATTACTTTGTGAATTACCTCCTTCAAAGCAAAGTCGACACCATAAAGCAACAACAAGCGCTAAACCATTACAGTCTCTATTGTTTTCTATGTTGGCGGCAATAATAGGTAGAATAAATTTTGGTAATCGGTTTGATGCATCTTGGCAGAGCCTAGGTACGGTATCACGTACCTCAGGGTTAGCGAACCTCGATTCTATTATTGAAAAATATTCTTCAAAACTCACATTAGGTACAGGCGCAAGTGTTGGAATAACCTCCTCTACAACTAGTTTTCTAAGGTATTTACTGATTAGCGGGTCTGCCATAACATCATGAACAAAAGCTATATTCAACAGTGCTGCAGGGTATGCAATAGCAGCATGCCCCCCATTAAGAATTCGTAACTTCATTAATTCAAAGGGTGCTACGTCCTTCACAAACTCAACACCAACGGCCTCTAATGGAGGTCGACCATTAACAAAGTTGTCTTCTAATACCCACTGCCTGAAAGGTTCGCAGAAAACTGGCGCTTGATCTTCAATATTAAACAGTGTGGTTAAACGTTCAAGTTCCTGAGTGGATGTTGCGGGCGTAATACAGTCCACCATAGAATTTGGAAACGTTACATGCTGATTAATCCAACTAGCTAATTCAGGATCAATTGCATTAGCCATTTCATGAATAACACGCTTTACTACATCACCATTATGAGGAATATTATCACAAGACATAACCGTAAAAGGCGGTATATTTTGTTCTCGACGGATTTTTAGTGCAGCTATAATTAAGCCAAACACTGTTGAGGGTGACTCAACGTTTGTAATATCAGCTTGAATTTCTGGATGCGCGAGGTTAAATGCACCCGTTTTGTCATCCATAAAATAACCACCTTCAGTAATGGTTAAAGAGACTATTCGTATTTCATTATCGCTAAGCGCAGTAATTAATGTCGCTGCGTCATTTGCAATAAAGTCGATCATTGAAGCGGTGATCTGAGCCGTAAGGTTATTATCATCTAATTCAACAACCGTTGTTAACCAATCCTGCTGTTTTAGTTTATCTCGCATTGCTGAATCGTATGACTTAATACCAGCACCACGAATAGCCCAATCATGTGCAACGCCTAGATTAAATAGCTTATGCATATACATGGCTTGATGCGCCCGATGAAAATTACCAACACCGATATGGATAATTCCCGGAGACAAAGATTCTCTACTATAATTCGGTTTTTGGACCTTACTTGGTAGCGTATCTAAGGTTTTATTATTTAGTTTAATTGACATAGGTATTGCTCTTAATTGTCCAACAAGCTAAATAGAAACGGCATTAGCGGATTTTTGAGGCAAGGTGACACCTGCAGCATCAAAATGTAGCATCTTGTTTTCTATCGCGCTTAAAAATACATTATCACCGTAGACAAAAGGACAATCGCCGCCCGCTTTGACTGTAAAAGTGCCATGATTTTCAACATGTACATGTAAAAAAGTTTCGGAGCCAAGATGTTCAATTACACCCACTTTTCCTGCCCACGTTCCTTTTTCTGTTGATATATCAATATGCTCTGGTCGGATTCCTAAACAACAAGTAGGATCATCTCCGGTAGAATCAACATCAATAAAATTCATTTTTGGTGAACCAATAAATCCAGCCACAAATTTATTAATAGGTGTATTGTATAATTCTAACGGGCTGCCAACTTGCTCAATAATCCCGCCATTAAACACCGCAATACGATCTGCCATGGTCATTGCTTCAACCTGATCGTGTGTTACATAAATCATAGTGGTGGATAAGGTTTTATGAAGCTCAGAAATTTCTAATCGCATATTAACGCGTAAAGAAGCATCTAAATTAGATAAAGGTTCATCAAATAAAAATGCTGATGGCTGACGGACTATTGCTCTTCCAATTGCAACACGTTGACGCTGACCACCTGATAACTGCCCTGGTTTCCGATCAAGGTAATCTGATAGATTTAATATTTTAGCGACATTGGCAATTTTGCTTTCAATTTCGTCTTTGCTAACTTTTGCACGCTTTAATGGAAAAGCGATATTGTTTCGCACCGACATATGCGGATACAAAGCGTAAGATTGAAACACCATTGCTAAACCTCTTTTAGCTGGCGGTGTATCTGTCGCATCTTGTCCATCAATTTCTATATTGCCACTCGTGGTATCTTCTAAACCGGCAATCATTCTTAATAATGTAGATTTACCACAACCTGATGGACCAACAAATACGATAAACTCACCGTCTTTAATTTCTAGATCAATCGGTTTTATTACATTGACGTCACCAAAACTTTTGGTCACTTGTTTTAAATTTATACTGCCCATATTTGAATCTCCTATTTAACTGCGCCGAAGCTTAATCCACGCACTAATTGTTTCTGACTAAACCAACCAAGTATTAAAATTGGCACAATGGCCATTGCTGAAGCAGCAGATAACTTGGCATAAAATAAACCTTCAGGACTTGAGTAACTGGCAATAAATGCGGTTAATGGTGCTGCATCCGCCGCTGTTAATATGAGCGTCCAAAAAGCTTCATTCCACGCTAAAATAACGTTTAATAATAAGGTAGAAGCGATACCGGGTAGAGCGATAGGTAATAATATATACCAAATTTCTTCACCAATACTGGCTCCGTCCATTCGCGACGCTTCCAGTACTTCATTAGGTATTTCTCTGAAATAGGTGTAAAGCATCCACACCATAATAGGTAAATTAATTAAGGTCATAACAACGACTAAACCAATTTTAGTATCGAGTAATCCAAAATCACGGAACAATAAATAGATAGGAATAAGCACTCCTACAGGAGGTAACATTTTGGTTGAAAGCATCCACATTAATAAGTTTTTAGTACGCTTAGTCTGCACAAATGCCATTGACCAAGCCGCAGGTACAGCAATCAGTAATCCGAGAATACTAGAGCCCAATGAAATGACGACTGAATTCCAAAAATGATTAAAATAAGGAGAACGCGCTAAAACATCGGCATAATTCTCTAGTGTCCAATCAAACATGAATAGACTTGGGCTAGAAGAGATAGCTTCAGCCTCTGTTTTAAAGCTGGTAATCAATGTCCATAATATTGGAAAAAATATTAAACTACTGATCGACCATGCAAAAAAGGTATAAATAATTTTTGATTTATTACTCTTATTTATCGACATCATTTAATCCTCTAGGTTCTTGCCAATTAAGCGCATTAAGAAAATAGCAACTATATTAGCGATAATAACGGCCACAATGCCTCCTGCTGAACCACCACCCACATCGAACTGCAATAATGATTGAGTGTAAATGAGGTAAGTTATGTTGGTTGACTCATAGCCAGGACCACCACTAGTCGTCACTAAAATTTCAGCAAAAATTGACAGTAAAAAAATTGTTTCAATTAAAATTACCGCCGTAATTGCACGCGATAAATGAGGTAAAACAATATAATAAAACTTACTAAATGGACCTGCCCCATCTAAATCTGCTGCTTCAAGTTGTTCTCTATCAAGTGATTGAATCGATGTAAGTAATATTAATGCAGCAAAGGGTAACCACTGCCATGACACGATAAAGATAATTGACAATAAAGGAATTTGAGCAAAAAAATCAATCGGCGTAAAACCAAGCCAAATTGCAAAATGTGCAAATAAACCATTAACTGGATTCATTAGCATATTTTTCCAAACTAGCGCAGAAACAGTAGGCATAACAAAGAATGGTGCTAAGACCATAATACGAACATAGTTACGTCCCCAGATAGCTTGGTCAAGTAAAATAGCCAAACCAATACCGCCACCAAGAGTGATAAATAAAACACCACCAACTAACAATATCGTGTTGAAAAATGATGCAAAAAATGCGGGATCTGTCAGGAAGAATTCATAGTTTAAAAAGCCTATAAACTCTTCATTTCCAGGGGTAAGAAGATTGTAATCTAAAAATGAAAAGTACAGTGTCATGCATAGCGGCACTATCATCCAAACCAACAGTAAAGCAACTGAAGGAAATAACATTAACCGAGCAAGTGCACGTGAATTTGTCGTAGCCATAACTAAGACCTCTTATAAGTAAAGCTTTGAGCAAGCACCTAGTGCGCTTGCTCTCTAATAACCAATGAACTATTTTGGATAGCGAGCTTTACGCATGGTACGTTCCACTAATCGTTGAGACGCTTTTAATGCTTCTTTCACCGTCATTTTTCCTGTTAACGCTGCAGAAAATTGTTGTCCCACTGCCGTTCCCATACCCTGAAACTCAGGAATCGCAACAAATTGAACGCCTACATAAGGAACAGGTTTAACGGTTGGATTAACGGGATCAGCGGACTGAATTGAGTCTAAGGTTATTTGAGCAAAAGGCGCTGCCTTCATATACTCAGCATTGTTATATAAAGATTTTCTTGTGCCTGGAGGAACTTTAGCCCAGCCTTTATTTGCCGCAACAAGCGCTGAATATTCTTTTGAGGTAGCCCAGCTAATAAATTTCTGAGCCGCTTCAGATTTTTCACTACTTGCTGGGATTGCTAACGTCCAAGCCCACAACCAATTACCACGTTTACCTAGTCCGTTGTCAGGTGCTAACGCGAAACCAACTTTGTCTGCAACGTCAGAATCTTGTTCGTTAGTAACAAAGGCCCCAGCAACAGTGGCGTCAATCCACATACCACATTTACCTGTTTGAAATAATGCTAGGTTTTCATTAAAACCATTAGCTGATGAGCCAGGAGGACCAGATTCTGTCATTACATCGACATAATATTGTAATGTGTCATGCCATTCTGGAGAGTCAAACTGTGGTTTCCAATTTTCATCAAACCAGCGAGCACCAAATGAATTAGACATAGCAGTGATTAATGCAATATTTTCACCCCAACCCGCTTTACCACGTAAACAGATACCATAAATACCGGCTTCTTTGTCTGTCATCGCTTTAGCTGCTTTACTAATAAAGCTCCAAGTGGGTTTCTTAGGCATGACTAGGCCCGCTTTTTTGATTAAATCTTTTCGATACATAACCATAGAGCTTTCACCATAAAATGGGGCAGCATAAAGTTTGTCATTAATCGTTAAACCGCTTCTTATTGCAGGTAATAAATCATCTACATCATAAGTTGCACCAAGATCATTTAGTTCAGTTAACCAGCCTTGTTTACCCCAAATAGGTACTTCATAGGTACCAATAGTCATTACATCGTATTGGCCGCCTTTTGTCGCAACATCAGTCGTTACACGTTGACGAAGAATATTCTCTTCCAGAGTAACCCACTTTAATTCGATGCTTGGGTTCTTGGCAATGAAGTCACTACTCAATTCTTTCATAGTGATCATGTCACCATTGTTAACCGTAGCGATAGTAATCGTTTCTTTTGCAGCTGCTGTACTGATGGCCATAACACCACAAGCCAGCATAATGAATTTTTTCATCATCAGATTTTCCCCATATTCAAAGTTAATGTCTCACCTAACAGTATTAAATGAGACTCTTATTGTAATTGTAGTTTATTGTAATTTATAAAAATAAAGTGGGCTTAAAACTTAACCGATATTTCTGACGTGAAACCGTCAAACCCAGCACCAATTTGACCACCTGAGTTAACACCTTCATCTTGATCAACATATTCGAATTTCAAAAGTGTTTTATCATTAAACCAGTAACCTGCAGCTATTTGAAGACGCTCAACAGTATTATCAGTTTGTTCGATTAGATCTGAGGTATTTTCAGCTTCGGAATAACGAGCTGCGACATAAAATTTATTAGGTATTAAGTAATGTTGTGCTTCAAAAGTGAAATACTCCACTGATGAATCGCCCTTAATCACACGATTTGAATCGAAGGTTGTTCCACCTGTTTTTGCAACACCATCTTCACCAAAATAAGTAATACCCGCAACTGCATTACCTGCTGTATCAGCAAAAGTGTAATCATCAGTAGATTTACCTAACATAAAAATAAGACTTGTATTAGGCGTAGGTTGATATGCTAAATTTAACTGAATGATTGACTGTTCAATTCCTGGCATAGCCCCAACATGCGTATCTCGCTCACTTGACGCACCAGCAGAGAAGTTGTAGTTTTCGCCATCACCAAATCGATAGTTTGTCGTGGTTACTCCATCAAGGCTGGCTACACCGTTTTCAAAAATTAATTGATCGCCTTGGTTAGCCTGAAAGAAATTCAGTCCTGCTTTGAAGCCACCGTCGAATTCGAGCGTACCTTGAATTCTGTAGTTGAAGCCTCGATCTTCTTGAAAGGCTTCACCAAAACTTGATGTAGTGATATGGCCAGCAACATTATAAGCACGAATAATACCGCTATCAAAAGACTTACTGTAGCTTAATTGAGCACCATTTTCTGCCGTTGCGTAATCAGTTATGCCGTTACCAATAAGAGCATTACCTTGATTATCAGATCCGTCTTGAAAACCTTTGAATTGAAATGGAGCAGCACCGATATTACCTACACGAAGTGTTAGGTTAGAATCTTCGCTTGCATTGTCTGTAAGACCTAGAAGATTAAATTCAATACCCGCAAAATCTTGATGGAATGAAAAATCTCTGTCGCCGTTGTTGCCGAAGTCATTCGGTTCTTCTGCAATATCGACATCTGCTACGATGTTATCAGTGATATGGAATTTCAGCCATAAGTTGACTCTGAGGCGGCCAAAGCCTGAAGACTGCTCCTCATCTGCAGGCCGGAACGCTCCATCTTTAGCTTGAATTGCTTGGTAATTTTGCAGTGCGCCAAAATTAACTTCTGCAAGGCCATCAAGAAATTCGGCTGCATATAATTGCGTTGGTGCTGATATAGCCATAACTGCTGCCGCAACCACACCTAACTTAGCAAATGCCGAACAACTATTAGAATGTGTTTTACTACTGTTTAACTTAGCTGTATTAACTTGTATATTTTGTAACATAATTAACCCTTTTATTTATATTTTTTTGTTAGTTATTTAATTTGTTATAGTTGAAATACAAACAATCATTTCAACAAGAAGGACACATAATCCCATAATTATGCATTTGCCCAACTGATGAGCATAATCCCACAACAAATTTTTACCGTCAACAGGTTTGTTCATAAAACACACGGGTATTTTATTAATTAAATTAAATTTTGTTTTAAATCAGCTTCTTGGTATTAAATTAATTTATATAAAAAGGTGAGGTTATGAATAAATACATATTTATTCATTCAATATGCCATGTTAATAGGTATATAAAATCTATTTTTTAGAGGGAAATGGTCTAAATTAATTTTTATTGTGCGCTTGGTATTAACTTATCTATAACAGCCACAGTCTAATTGATTGAGGCTATTATGAAGCTTATGATTGTCACACCATTTTACTTAGGTAGTCCCAAACTTTAGTTAGGATTAACGACACTTAGAGTATTCTAGGAAGAGAACTTTCTATTATGTTAATTATGAAATGTTTTTTAATGCTGAATGTACTCATAACTCATCAACATCATTTTTAAATGAAATTACGTTAAATGTGTTGGATTCTATTAAATAGTAAAATAACGAATCTCTCTTTGAAATTTATTGCCATATGCTTGTGTCTTTCAGTGCAGGAGAAAACTCTGTTAACTCTGTAGTCATTGCCAAAATAGTTGGCAGATAAATGCTTTTTTCAATTTTAATTTCAACAATACGTTCTGCGCCATCAAACCCCTCTATAGCTTTTTTATCCCACAACACTCGGGCATTTCCCGCAATAAAAACGGCATTTCCAGTCAAAAAATCAGGGAAGAACAAGCCAACTCGACTATCTGATTCAATATTCCCTAATGTATTAAAAAAGCGATTTCCTTTAAAATCTGGAAACGTTAACGTATAGTTTTCTACTTTAACAAACCCTGGTTTACCGCCACGATGCGACGCATCAATACCACTACGTTTATCTTCATTAAAAGATTGAGTGCGCGATGAGATAAAGAAGGTATCAGCATTCTCTATTAACGTTATTGCATTCGCTTTTATAATGGGTGTAAATTTTTCATCCGAAGCAGATAGTAATGATTGACTATTTTCTGTCCAAGTTAATTCTCTTTTTTGAATATATTTAGGGCAATTACCAAAACTTTGCTCTATTTGAATAGAAAAATTATTGCTACCAATTGAATCAATTAGGCCATTAACTCGGTTTCTTCTTCTTGTAGACAATTGTATGCCCAACATACCAATTTTGTTTCCTACGATAAACTCAAGATCAAGTATTTTTATTAACTCAGGCAAAGCAGTACAACGTAAAGTAGTGTCATTTGGTGATTGGATAAACCCAACTTGACCAAACATGGGTATTGGCCAAGGATACCCTTTGTGATCTGTTATACCTAATACCGCAAACGGTAATTCACTAAAAAACTTTCTATGTTGTTCGGGCATCTCTGCCCGAATAAACCCTTTGCTATACCGGGCAACTACCTCTGTTATTCCTAACCGTTCTTGTACGGCTATTTCTGCCGAATGGAATTGAGATGGCTTAGTTTGAGTCATAAGATTCCCAGTAAACTTTTAAGTTAAATTAAGCTTTAGGCTCAGGCGAACGAGCCATTCCAACAAACCTAGGATGTGCTTCAATTCTAGCTAACCAAGCACGAATAGCAGGATATGGCTGTAAACTCACTCCCCCTTCAGGCACATGTGAAATATAACTGTAACCCGCTACGTCAGCTAATGTAATATTATTGCTTGCTAAGAAATCACGTTCCGCTAATAACGGCTCAAGCACGCTAAAAAGTGCATCAGTTTTTTGCTTTGCTACATTCCAATCTAAATCAATACCAAATACCTTAACTAAACGTACAGCGCAGGGACCGTAAGCAATTTCACCTGCTGCCACTGACAACCAACGCTGTACTTCTGCATATTTTGTGGGCTCTTGAGGAAACCATTCATAACCGTCGTTATATTTTTTTTCTAAATAAGTAATAATGGCATTTGAATCTGATAAAACGAAACCGTTGTCGTCAATAGCAGGAACTTGACCAAAAGGACTTATTTTTAAATACTCAGGCGCTTTATGAGCACCATTAACTAAATCGATATCAATCGTTTCATACGGAATATCAAGTAATGCCATCATCAACTCGGCACGATGACAATGTCCTGAAATAGGGTGGCGATAAAGTTTGACTGGTGAGCTATTTGGGGGAAATTTAGCATTCATTTTAAGTACCTTATGTGTAATAAAAAGCGGTTGTAAAAGTTAATTATAATTTTATAACCAACTGAAACTTATAATTTATTGATAGCGTAATCATCAGCAATAATTAAAGTAAATATTTTTCATAATATTCAAACCTCCTTAAGGCTGATTAGTTAACTATAATAATATTACTTGAAGAAATAATTAGCTAATTATGAAATTTATTATTACAGTAATTGAAACAATAAAAATAAGCGTAAATAATTGGATAAATTTAATGCGATGAAAGTGTTTGTGGAAGTCGCCAAACATAAAAGTTTTATAGGGGCTAGCAAACAGTTAAATTTATCAGCTCCTGCGATAACAAGGTTTGTAGCCAGTCTTGAAATGTCACTGGGTGTTAAACTTTTTAACCGCACTACTCGGTATGTTCGTTTAACCGAATCAGGCGAACATTTTCTAATTGATGCAAAACGTATTTTAGATGATGTGGTAGAAGCAGAAGCCGCAGCAACGGGAATTTATTCAAACCCTAAAGGAACGTTAACGATCACCGCTCCTGTCTTGTTTGGAGAAAAACACATATTGCCTATTATTGCTGAATACCTAGAACTTAATCAGGAAGTAACGGTAAAAACTCTTTTTTCCGATCGTGTAACCAGTCTTGTTGAAGAGGAATTAGATATTGCTATTCGAATAGGCCACTTGAAAGACTCTAACCTTTATGCGACTCATGTAGGTAATGTTCACCGTATTATTTGTAGCTCTCCAAGTTATTTTAAAAAATATGGTAAACCTATGCATCCATCTGATTTGAATGATCATGATATTATTTTTCCAACAACCTTTGAAGCATCACCTGTTTGGCACTTTAATAACAATGGTGAAAAGGAGGCTGTAAAACTAAACCCAAGGCTCCATTGTAATCAAACTAACTCAGCTCTACAGGCAGCTATTCAAGGGGTTGGTATCACTCGATTAATGTCATACCAAGTTGGCGAAGAGTTAGAAAATGGTGCTTTACAAAGTGTTTTAACACAATATGAGGAGGCACCTTTACCTGTTAATATTATGCGAATAGAAGGTAGACGATCTAATGCTAAAATACGTTCATTTCTAGATTTAGCAACCAAACGTTTAAAAGCAAACCCGTTTATTCATACTAAGTAAGTACTTAGTATGAATATAAAAACTTGAGCTTTGTGGACAGTAATCGACTGATTAAACTAGCAATTCAGTTAAAAAGCATACAAAACAAGTCAAGGCTTATAATATTTACCATAACCTTGAACATGCCTTTTGAGTATTAAACGTTTAATAAGCTCTGCGATTATTTTAGGAGTAGAAACAAGAAAATATTTTATTAATAGCCCAAGTTACTCTAACTCTAAAAAATTCAGGATAACTTGGACATTAATAGTATGATACTTTATTGTCGGTTTACACAATTTGTATATTATAGAATATTTCTATTCCACCGTTACAGATTTGGCTAAATTCCGCGGTTGATCAACATCCGTACCTTTAATGATAGCAACATAATAAGAAAGTAACTGTAATGGCAGGGTGTAAACAATCGGGGCGATAATATCGTCACAATGAGGTACATTAATCACTTTCATTGTATCATCACTTTCAAATTTAGCATCTGTGTCAGCAAACACATACATCAAACCACCGCGTGCGCGTACTTCTTCTACATTTGATTTAAGTTTTTCGATTAAATCATTTTTTGGTGCGACAACAATAACTGGCATTTCTGCATCGATAAGTGCTAATGGCCCATGTTTAAGCTCACCCGCGGCATAAGCCTCAGCATGAATATAAGAAATTTCTTTAAGCTTAAGTGCGCCTTCCATTGCAATTGGGTATTGATCACCACGACCTAAAAAGAGTGCATGATGTTTATCTGCAAAGTCTTCCGCTAAGTCTTCAATTGAAGAGGCTAGTGCTAACACTTCATCCAGTTTTGCTGGCAAAGACATTAATGATTGGGTTATTTCGGCTTGTTTTTCATCAGCCATGCCATGATGCTTACCAATAGCAAGAGTCATCATTAATAAACCAACAAGCTGAGTAGTGAATGCTTTAGTTGATGCTACGCCAATTTCAGCGCCCGCTTTAGTCATAAAAGCAAGGTCTGATTCACGCACTAAAGACGAGCCTGGAACATTACAAATAACTAAACTAGATTGATAGCCAATTTCTTTTGCTAAACGTAAAGCAGCTAAAGTATCAGCGGTTTCACCTGATTGAGAAATAGTCACCAATAAAGAGTTTTTAGGTACAAAAGATTTTCGATATCTAAATTCGCTAGCAATTTCAATATTACAAGAAACACCTGCTAGTTCTTCAAGCCAGTATCTTGCAACCATACCTGAATGATAACTAGTACCACAGGCAATAATTTGTACATGCTCTACGTTTTTAAATATTTCATCCGCACCTTCACCAAACGAATTAATATCTAGCGTACCATTCACTACACGACCCTCTAAAGAGTTACGAATAGCGGTAGGTTGTTCGTAAGTTTCTTTTAACATGTAATGACGATATTCACCTTTGTCGCCACTGTCGTGTGAAACATTGGCTTCTTTTGCTTCACGTTCAACTGGATTGCCATCCGTATCAAATATGTTAACGCTAAAGCGGCTAATTTGTGCAACGTCACCTTCTTCAAGGTAAGAAAATTTACGAGTGACAGGGAGTAATGCCATAATATCTGAGGCAATGAAGTTCTCACCTAAACCGTAACCAATGACTAATGGGCTACCTGAACGGGCAACAATAATACTGTCTTTATCTCGACTGTCCATTACAACTGTGCCGTAAGCCCCTTCAAGCTGCTTAACTGCTTTTTGTACTGCAGATAATAAGCTATCGCTCGTTTTTAGTTCATGATGAACTAAGTGAGTAATAACTTCAGTATCAGTTTGCGATAGAAATTCATAACCTAAACCCTGTAGCTGATTACGTAAGGGTTGATGATTTTCGATTATACCATTATGTACTACCGCAATAGTATTATTGGATAGGTGTGGGTGAGCGTTCACTTCGCTTGGAGAGCCATGGGTTGCCCAACGAGTATGCGCTATACCCGTGCCTCCTCTTAATGGTGATTCTTGCAAAGCTTGTGCTAATTCTTGTACTTTGCCCAAACGCTTAGCACTAGCTAATTGATTATTTTGGTCAACTGTTGCAATGCCTGCTGAGTCGTAACCTCGATATTCTAAACGTCTAAGTCCTTCAACTAAAATTTCTGCTACATCACGTTGCGCTACCGCACCAACTATTCCACACATGTCTTTATCCTTTATATTTTTAAACTACTTTAGCACAAATAAGATTTACGCCATGAGCGATTAATTTTACCCTTATTGACTGATCTAAATCATCATCAGTAATGAGGGTGTGTATTTGCTGCCAACCTAACTCTAAATTAGGAATTTTTTTAGATATTTTGTCTGATTCAACCATAACAATAACTTCGCGTGCCACTTCAGCCATTACTCGGCTTAGCCCTGTTAACTCATTGAAAGTAGTCGTACCTCGTTCTATATCGATACCATCGGCACCAATAAATAATTGGTCAAAGTCGTACGAGCGTAATACTTGCTCAGCTACTTGTCCTTGAAATGCTTCGGAGTTTGAATCCCAAGTACCTCCGGTCATCAATAAGGTGGGTTCATTCTCAAGA
>Ga0055584_100001170_pt1 | contig 25802 bp, 16 predicted proteins | sample OSDHelmetaG_FD_58716 | JGI IMG/M metagenome (GOLD analysis project Ga0055584, IMG submission 58716) | Pelagic marine sediment microbial communities from the LTER site Helgoland, North Sea, for post-phytoplankton bloom and carbon turnover... | ecosystem: Environmental > Aquatic > Marine >...
TCGAACCCTGAATGATACGTTCAGTGGGCTTGTCATGGAACCGTCAATTTGGTTCTTTTTAACCCTTTCATATCGCGGAAAAATAACCCCGGGGCATAAAAAGAGCTATTATATTCAGAGCATGAAAAAACTCTTCAAATGGTTGTTGCTGTCAATTATTGCATTGGCAGTTGGCCTGGTCGTACTTCTTTACAACCCTCACATTGTCAAAGGACCGCTGGAACGCTACTTAAGTGAGCTTGCGGGCTACTCAATTACGCTTGATGGTGAGTTGGAAGTCAACACCGGAAGCGTGATCCAGATAATTGCTAAAAACATCAGTATTTCAGGTCCGGACTGGGCCAGACATGACAATATCATTGTTGTCGAACATTTGGTCCTGGTGTTGAATACCGCTTCTATTTTCAAGGACATCGTTCTTGTAGAGACACTGAAAGTTAGAGACTTACACGTAAACCTGGAAACAGACGACAAGGGCAAGGGCAACTGGATAACCGCTAACAGGCCTCCTTCACCTGCGAAAAAAGAGAGCGGTGGTGCCATTGTTGTGTTCAACGATATACAGGTCAACAACACCACTTTTCGCTTCCTTAACGGAAAAAAAGATGTTGAGAGTGTCTTTAATATTGAATCCCTGAGCCACCATCAACAAGCAGATGGGATGTTGCAAACCACCCTCAACGGAGACCTTAACAACAGGCTGGTTGAATACACCCACACCGTTGGCCCTTATGTGAACCTGCTTAATGGACGGGATATAAGCTATAGGGGTAACGGTCATTTTGGTGAGTTGGTGCTGGAAGGTGATGCCTTTGTTGATGACTTGCTGAAGCCCCGTCACCCCAGCTTCAATCTCGATATGCAAGGCCCAAACATTGATGAAATCACCGCCATGCTGGGTATTGATGACCTCGGAAGTGGTGGATTTTCCCTGCGCGCAACAGGCGCTTCGGTCAATGGGGTATACGAAGCCCATATCAACGGTAAAGTGGGCGATATCTCACTGAATGCATCAGCACAGGCTTCTGAACTGGCAGCGTTACATGAGGTCGATCTGAGCGTGTCAATCAACGGTCCAAGCCTGGATTCGCTTACAACGGCGTTTGGACTTGAAAACTGGCCGGACAAACCATTCAACCTGAAAGGTCGCGCAGAGCGGGTTGGCCGCACCCTGAATGTACGGGATTTGACCCTGAATATTGGAGACACCCAACTGCTGTTTGACGCGTTACTAACAAACTTTCCCACACTTGAGGCCAGCCGTATCAAGCTTTCGATATCCGGAGATAAAGCCGAACAGTTTCATGAGTTGATAGGCATAGAAGGCCTTGCGACCGGACCATTTGATATCAACGGAAAGCTTTCTGCCTCACCTGAGGGTGTTGAGTTGGTTCAGGTTGACCTGGAGACCTCGCTGGGTCAAGCCTCTCTTTCAGGTACCCTGGTTCCCGTTCCGGGCTATGTTGGCAGCAAACTCACAGCACACCTGGATGGCCCTAATGCAAACTCGGTCATGACTGTTTTCGGTATCGACATGTTGCCGGGAAAACCATTCAACCTGAATGCGCGGTTTGATGTGGTAGACAACGGCTTGATCATTGAGCGCGGCGCGCTTGCGACGATTGAGGATGAGCGGCTTGAACTGGGCGGTCTGATATCTTTTGATCCCGGTAGCAAAGGAACCGATATCAATTTCCAATTAAGCGGCAAACACCTGGCCCGGATGATTAAACGACATGCGGGAAATATAGAAGTGCCTGACCAGCCTTACGAGCTCGGTGGTCATATAAAGGTACAGGAAGAAGGGATACGTCTGGAAAACACTGAGTTTGCAATTGAAGCTATCAAACTGAAAGCGGATGGTTTGATAAGACTTGATGACCAACTTTACGGCACCGCTCTGGATTTTCAGATCAACGGGGAAAACCTCTCATCATTAAAGAGTTTCGAGGCCGTTGGTGATTCGCTTGATATTTTTGTTCCCGGCCAACCCTTCCAGCTTGCCGGTGGTTTCATGATTGAGAAAAATGGCTGGAAACTTAGTGAGGTCAACGGTCTGGTTGGTAAAGCGGCTCTTGATTTTGAGGCCCTTATCAGCAATCAACCGGACTGGATCGGTTCCAATATACGATTCTCCATCAAAGGTCCGAATCTCAACGAACTGTTGATTAAAAAAGATGATCCTGGTCTGCCAAACGGCGTATTTGAATCCAGTGCCCTGATCTTGTTGGCAGACAACAAGTTAAAAATCAGTAATTTAGTTTTTGATACCGTAAAAGCTCACGGAGAAGTCGACCTTGAACTCGGCTGGCCGGTCGGTAGCAGTTATGATATCAACTTCGATGTAGACATAAGGGGTGATGATATACGTAACTTTCTGCCCCGGACAGAAGCATTTGAAGTTGCAATGGCGGCATTTCAATTAAACGCTGTGGGAAGCAAACAGGGTGACCTGATTAATGTAGATCAGTTTGAATCCCGTGTTGGTAATTTACAGGTCTTATTGAAGGGTAAGGTAGACCAAAATAACCCGCAGGTTTCTTTTCATGTTTTATCGGAAGATATCTCGAAACTCGGAAAGCTCAATGGTAAAACACTTCCGGCTCTGCCCCTGGACATTACCGCTGACTTTAGAGGAGGCGCGGATCAATTAATATTTAAGAACCTGGCAGGCTCGTTGGGAGAAAGTCGCCTGAATGGTGAGCTTGACTTATCACTGAAAGGCTCTAAACCTGACATCAAGCTGACAGCGACATCTGACTTTATTGATGTTCGCCCATTTATCGACCGAAGAAAACCTGACACTGACACGGAGACCGACACCACCACCAAACCGGACCGCCTGATTCCAGCGACACCATTGCCTCTGGACGCCTTGGCTTCCGTAGATTTGGGTATCAAACTGGATGTTGTCGAACTCAGGTACTGGCAGGACAGCATCACCGACCTGGTGCTGAATGTTGAGCAAAAGAATGGCGCTCTGAACATATCGCAATTGTCATATGAAGCACCGCTTGGAAGTCTCAATGCCTCGTTGTCAATCAATCCAACCGGGGCTGATCAGGCAGATGTAAAAATTGATTTAAGCACAGACGGTTTCGTCGTAAATGCTTCCGGTTTACCCGAGCAAAAGCTGGATAAAGTACCCGCTTTTGATGTTAGTTTTCATGCCAGCGGAAAAGGCAGCAACGTGAGAGACGTGGCCGGCACATTGAATGGGTCACTATACGTGGCCAGCAAAGGTGGAAGTGCCGAAAACGTAGACCTGAGCTTGTTGGAAACATTTATCTTTGATCAGTTGTTCAGCGTGATCATGCCGAAATCCCAAGAGAAAATTGATACCCAATTCAGTTGCATTGCCGCCAATCTACAGATATCTGACGGCCTGGTTACCACCAAGCCCGCAATTGCGTTTACCAGCCAGAAGGTCGCCATTGTTACCAAGGGCACACTGGATTTGAAAACAGAAGAAATGAATTTCAACTTCAACTCAACCCCAACCAATGCCTTGCAAATCAACCCCGGTGAAATGTTCCACCCTTATATCCTGATTAGTGGCACATTGGCCAATCCGGCGGTGGGGGTTGATCCTGGCAAAGCCGCGCTGCACGGTGGAGCAGCGATTGCCACCCTGGGTATATCAGTTTTGGCAAAAGGTGTACTTGACCGGGCAAGTAATGCAGCACCGGTCTGTGAAGAAATACTGAATAATCCGCCGAAGCATTAACTCGCCCGCGAAGTGGTCTTTAATGCTCGCGGCTAAGTGTTAGCGCATTCGGGCCTGAAGCTTCGCCAGCGCCTCGCTACCCGGGTTCAGTTTTTCATACTCGAGATCTTTCATCGGAGTTTCAGAGGTTCGGTAAATTCGATGCATATCAGGTAACTCTGCGTTGATGTATAACAGGCCGGTGACAACCTCTCCCTGCGCACGTTGCTGCTCAAGATAGCGCATCACCCTGCTGCGATCGGTCGCATCGTAACCACTGCTGGCTTTCTTTAACAGTAACTTTGAACCGTCGTGTAACTCCACCACAGTGCTTGTTCCTTCAGCGTAGCTGACCTTGATTTCACTGGCCGGCGTAATAAAGTCTGTTTGCGAGGCCGGGTGATAGTGGTCACGTGTATAGGTGTAGCTTTTGGTTGATCCGGCGTGGTTATTAAACGTCACACAGGGGGAAACCACATCGAGAATGGCGCAGCCGGGATGCATGATACCAGCCTTGATCAGGGTGATCAGTTGTTCGCGATCACCTGAAAAGCTTCTTGCTACAAAGCTGCTGCCCATCGATATCGCAGTGGATACGGCATCAATATTTTTCCATTGGTTGACATCACCTTTCTTGGATTTGCTGCCCTTGTCAGCTGCGGCTGAAAACTGGCCCTTGGTTAAGCCATATACGCCATTGTTTTCGATGATATATAACATGTTCAAATTGCGTCGAACGGCGTGACCAAACTGCCCAAACCCAATCGAAAGTGAATCACCATCACCGGAAACACCAATGCAAACCAGATCACGATTACCAGAGTGAGCACCAATGGCCACTGAAGGCATACGGCCATGAACCGAGTTGAAACCATGGGCGCCTGAAAGAAAATAGGCGGGTGTTTTTGATGAACAGCCAATACCTGAAAGCTTGATTACCTTCTCCGGCGGTATTGATAACTCCCAAAAAGCCTGAACAATTGCTGCAGTAATCGAGTCGTGTCCGCAACCGGCACACAACGTCGACAAGACACCCTCGTAGTCGCGTTTTAGCAAGCCAATTTCGTTTTGTAGCTGGCCGGGTATGTTGTTGATTTTTGGCTTTTTTATAAAACTCATGCCACGTCCTTCGCACACAAATGCTCACAAATCCCATCAACCACGCACGAGGTTGGAATGGGCATACCGCTGTAGTGTAAAACCGGTACCAATTTACGGGCATCGGTATTGGTTTCCAGAATCAAGAGTGAGCGTAACTGCGCATCACGATTCTGTTCCACAACAAATATTGTTTCATGCTGCTCGACAAAACGGGTTACCTCGCCATTAAACGGAAAGGCGCGAACACGCATATAGTCTGCTTCGATGCCTTTCTCACGCAGGTCATCCAGCGCTTCGATTACTGCACCATGCGAGCTTCCAAAGGCAATAATTCCAATGGGAGTTTCCTTCCTCGCTTTTATCAATATTGGTTTGGGCACCAATGTCCTGGCGGTTTCCCACTTAACCAGAAGACGATCGACCAGATCCTTGTACTCATTGGAGCTCTCCGTATACATACCATGCTTGTTGTGACCGGAGCCACGCACAAAATATGCACCTTTCGCATTTTCACCAGGCAGTGTCCGCGCGGCGATACCGTCACCATCGACATCAAGATAACGATAGAATTTTTCCAGTTTATCGACGTCATCGGAGTTTAATACCTTGCCACGGTCCGGTTGATAAGTGTCATCCCACTTCAGCTCCGGAATCATCCAGTCATTCATACCGATATCCAGATCGGACAATACGAAAACAGGTGTTTGCAGTCGCTCGGCCAGGTCAAATGCACTGACTGCCATTTCAAAACACTCATATGGATCGGCAGGCAACAACATGGGGTGTTGGGTATCACCATGCGAAGCATAGGCACAAAGCATTATGTCGCACTGTTGAGTGCGGGTTGGCATACCCGTGGAGGGCCCAACACGCTGAACATTAAAGAAAACGGCAGGAATTTCAGTGTAGTAGGCAAAACCAATGAACTCGCTCATTAGTGAAATTCCGGGGCCTGAGGTTGGCGTAAATGCCCTCGCTCCCACCCAGTTGGCCCCCAGCACGGTACCTGCAGCAGCCAACTCATCCTCGGCCTGGATGATCACATAGTTTTTCGTTCCGGTTTCCTTGTCTACCCGAAACATCTTGCAATAGGCCTTGAACGCATCCATCAAACCGGTCGATGGGGTAATGGGATACCAGGCACCAACGGTAGCACCCGCATACACGCAACCCAGACCAGCAGCAGAATTACCATCGATCATGATGTGTTTACTGTTATCACCCATGGTCTCTGCGTGTACGGGAAGCGGGCAGGTGAAGTTGTCTTTTGCGTAGTTAAATCCAAGATTGATAGCCTTTAAATTACTCTCTACGAGCTTGGGTTTACTGGCAAAAGTTTCTTCAATCAATGCTCGTAATATTGTGGTATCCAAGTTCAGCAATGCTGCCAAAACGCCTACATAAGCAATATTTTTCATCAGGATGCGGACCCGGGCATCGCTAAAGTTCTCATTGCATAGCTTGGCCAGGGGTGCGCCGAGGATCGTAATATCGGTTCGACTCAATTGACGTTCACGCGGCCAGGTCGAGTCATAGATCAGAAAACCGCCAGGGGAAACATTATCCATGTCCTTTTGATAGGTCTGGGCATTCAGGGCCACCATGATATCGACTCTTTTGGAGCGTGCCATATAGCCTTTATGGTTAACCCTGATCCCATACCAGGTCGGTAGACCCTGGATGTTGGAAGGAAACAGGTTTTTACCGGTTACCGGTATGCCCATACGGAACATGGCTTTCAGCAACAGGCCATTGGCGCTTGCTGAACCTGTACCGTTCACTGTGCCTATTTTCAATACAAAATCATTTACCCGGCTTTCTGACATGGGCTTTTTCCGTTGTTATTTTTTCCGTTGTAATCAGTCGCACGCGGGAATTTAAATAGTGATTTCTGCATATCCCAGGCTGCTGTCGGGCATCGCTCGGCACACAGGCTGCAATGTATACACAGGTTCTCGTCCTTGACCATAACCCGCTTGGTCTGTTTCAGCGCTTCAGAAACATATAGTGGCTGATCCTGGTTAACCCTTGGCGCCTTCAGTTGGCCAAGCAAATCAGGCTCTTCTGCATTGGGTGTCATTGTCAGGCATTGCGTGGGACAAATATCCAGACAGGCATCACATTCGATACACAGAGAGTCAAAAAATACCGTCTGGATATCACAGTTCAGACAGCGTTCAACCTCTTGCTGTGCCTGCTCTGCGGTAAAGCCCAGTTCAACCTCTGTGGTCAAATCCTTGAATCGTTGTGACAAGGCCACGTGTTCCATCTTACGCCGTGCAGTCGGATCAAAATCGTTGGAATAGCTCCACTCGTGCATACCCATCTTGCGACTGCCAAGGTTCATTAAAACCGGCAATCGATCATGCAGGTCTTCACCATGGCAGTGACGGTGAATAGAGATAGCGGCCTGGTGACCATGTTCAACAGCCCAGATAATGTTTTTGGGTCCAAACGCCGAATCACCACCGAAGAACACACCGGGCAAAGTAGACTCAAAGGTGTTTTCATCCACTACCGGCACATCCCACTGGTCAAACTCCATTCCAAGATCCCGTTCGATCCATGGAAATGCATTGTCCTGACCAATAGCCAGGATAACGTCATCACAGGGAACGGTAATCTCGCCGGTGGTCAGTTGGTTGACAATCCGGCCGTATTCAATTTCATATTCCACCTGTTTGAATATCATGCCGACAAGGCGGCCGTCTTCAATGACGAATTCCTTGGGAGAATGATTGACCACAATTTCAACATTTTCTTCTTCGGCATCTTCCAACTCCCAGTCAGAAGCCTTAAAGAAATCACGGGGCTTACGCGCCATGACCTTGACGTTTTCAGCGCCCAGCCTTAATGAGGTGCGGCAACAGTCCATCGCGGTATTACCTACTCCGATAATGAGCACGCGTTTTCCGATGTTCTTAAGGTGCCCGAAAGCAACTGACTCCAACCAGGTAATACCAATATGAATATTGGCGGCGCCCTCTTCGCGACCCGGCAGGTTGAGTTCTTTACCCTTGGGTGCGCCAGTTCCTACAAAAACCGCATCGTATCCCTCATCAAGCAGTGCCTTCATACTTTTTATGGGGTGGTTCAGGCGCAGGTCAACACCCATATCAGTGATGTAGGCAATCTCTTCGTTGAGTACCTTTCCCGGCAGGCGGAATGAAGGGATATTGGAACGCATCAAGCCACCCGGCTCAGCCAGGGCCTCAAAAATTGTGCACTCGTAACCGACCGGCATTAAGTCATTCGCAACAGCCAATGACGCACAACCGGCACCGATCAGGGCGATTTTTTTGCCGTTTTTCTGTTCTGGAATGACCGGTAAACGATCACTGATGTCATCATCACGGTGGTCTGCAGCCACACGCTTGAGACGACAAATGGCCACCGGTTTTTCGTTGGTGCGACCACGCCGGCAGGCGGGTTCGCAGGGACGGTCACAGACGCGGCCGAGGATACCGGGAAAAACATTACTCTCCCGGTTCTGGATATAGGCATCGGTGAACTCACCCTGTGCAATCTTTCGAATGTACTCAGGCACATCCGTATGCGCAGGGCAAGCCCATTGGCAATCCACAACCTTGTGGAAGTAATCAGGATTATTCGTATTGGTGGGCTTCATTGCCGATGCCTAACCTCCCATATTCCCTGCTATTGGCGCAAGGATAACCGTTTTATCTGGGCAAATCACTCTGAATGTTTCTCATTCAACATTCTGTGACATACGTTTACTTTAAAGATTGCTATCCAGCGCCTCCATTAAGCGGCGTTGTTCTTCCTGATTTGTGTAATGCACGAATGACAAGCGCACCACACCTTGATCCGGTGGTATACCCAGCGCCTCCATCAACCGATAGGCATAACAGTTACCGTTTCCAATGCCTATTTTTTGTTTCGCTAGTTTTGCTGCAATCTCTTCCGGTTCACGACCTTCAACGGTAAAAGCAACCGTAGGCGCACGGTTTTTAGTCACGGTTTTACCAATCAGACGCACAGACTGCCGCTGATCAAGGAAGTCCAGCAATGGTCTGAGATTCCTGCGTTCAGTATGCTGAAATAAAGCACGTACACGGCTGGTTTTACGTTGGGGTGTAACGTCATCTTCGCCAAAATGGTGAGCATAAACAGCTTCGAAATAATCGATCACACCATTGACTGCCGCAACTTGCGCATGATCGGGGCCACAGGGTGTAAAACGGGCCGTTGGGTAGTCAGCATTGAAAAAGTGACCCTGGTTGGGCAGTTTCTCATTGAGTGTTTTTCGCATGGTCATCACACCCAGGTGAGGGCCATACACCTTGTAAAGAGAAAACAGGTAGATGTCGGCACCCAGTGAATCAACATCCGGCAAGCCGTGACCTGCATATGAAACACCATCCACTATGGCGATGGCACCTACTGCATGGATCTTGTCCGTCCACTCACGTACCGGGTGCATACTTCCCACGATATTCGAGCAATGTGTGAAGGCAACTACCCGGGTTTTCTCATTTAACAGTTTATCCAGACCTGCTGGATCCAGTTCTGCTGTATCCGGGTCAACCTGCCACTCACGAATAACCATCCCCTCCTCTTCCAGCCTTCGCCAGACGCCAACATTGGCCTCATGATCCTGGTTGGTAACGACGATCTCGTCACCGGGCCGCAGGTGCTCACGCAGTGCCCGGGCAAGCACATAGGTGTTCTGTGATGTTGAGGGGCCAAAATGAACTTCGTCCGTTTCAACATTGAGCCATGCGGCCATACGCTGACGAGCCCGCGCCATTTGCAAGCCCGCGCCATGCGATGGTTCAAATCCGTAATTTGGCTGGACCTTCGTTTCACGATAGTAGCGGTGCAGCGTATCGATCACCTGACCACAGGCAAAAGAACCGCCGGCGTTTTCGAAGTGCGCAAAACCCTGTAGTGATGGTTCACTGAAAGCTGGGAACTGACTTCGGATAAAGCTGATATCAAGGTTCGTCATGAAAGTTCTCTGGTTAAAATCAACAACAGTTCCGCATACTACCTAAAAAGGCTTTGCCTGTTCCAAGGTTTAGTAAGGTTTTTTCATATTTCTACTTTTTTAGGCTGTTTGCCCTTCAGGTGTTGAGCAAAACTTCTTTAAGGTCACGAGTGGTTTCCTGCTATTTTCCATTCATCACCAGCAAGGCGTCTGTCGGATTTAACATGATCTACCCGGTAACCGCTCCAGCGTCGCCTCGAGCGCCTACTTTTGGTGCCTACCTCCCACATCCATGTGGTCGTCCGAAAAACCCGAGTTTGGCCAAACCTGAGAGGCTCCTGGCATATTCGATTTCCTTAATAAACCAGTTTTATATATAATCAAGCGTCCTAACCTCCTAACAAAAGAAGGTTTTGATCACGAGCGAGGTAGCTGAAATGAGCAGCACAGATATGAAACCCGGTGTCGATCCCAACACCATGTCAATCATCGTCACCAAAGGCAGCCTTGACTGGGCTTATCCCCCTTTCATTCTCTCCACCACCGCTGCGGCCATGGGATTGGATGTCACAATGTTTTTCACGTTCTATGGTCTTCCCCTGTTAATGAAAGACCTGAGTCTCCAGGTGACTTCATTGGGCAACCCAGCCATGAAAATGCCGATGATGGGTATGCATATGGGTATGCCTAATATTGTTTCTGCTATCCCGGGAGTCGACGCTGCCGCATCTAAAATGATGAAAAACCTGATCAAGAAAAAAGGTGTTGCCTCAATTCCTGAACTCCGCGATCTGGCCGTTGAAGCTGACGTACGAATGATTGCCTGTCAAATGACGCTTGATTTGTTCGAATATTCAAAGGACGACATGATAGAAGGAATCGAGATAGGCGGCGCTGCAACTTATATCGAAGTGGCGACTCAAAGCCATATCAATCTGTTTATCTGACTTATTGAACACTTAATAGCAAGGAAAATATCATGGCAGACCAAGTACTTGACGCAAAGGGGCTGAATTGCCCGTTGCCAATTCTGAAAGCGAAGAAAGCACTAAAATCAATGGATGGTGGCAAAACTCTGGAAATTCTGTCTACCGATCCAGGTTCTGTTGCCGATTTCGCGGCATTTTGCCGTACCACCGGAAATGAACTGGTAGACCAAAACGAAGAAGGTGGTGTTTGGACTTATCTTATTCGTAAAAGCGGGTAAATCATTACAACCGGATTTAATGCCAAAAACGTGATTTCTATCAAGGAGCTGAGCTATCCGGTTCAGCTCTTTTTCTGTGCCGGTAACAGGTGCATATCCGCCAGGGCACAACGTAAAGCACTAAAAAAACCTTCCTCATCCAGTTGGTAGTAATCTGTTTTCATGGTCAGGGCGCTGCCAAAAATTATGCTGATAAGTGTTAGCAATGAACCAAGTGCAAGCGTTGACATACCTGTGATTGCCTGGCCAATGGTGCAACCCAGCGCCAATACGCCACCAAACCCCATCAGGATACCGCCCAGCATATGCCGGATCATGTCGTTCCGGTCGTTGAAGGTTTCCAGCCTGAATTTACCGGTCGTAATGACATAAAGAAATGAACCCAGGATTACACCAAACACGGCTGAAACACCAAAATTGATGGTTGAGCCGGTAAATGTCATCAGGTACATAATGCTATCGGCTATCGGTGCAGTAAACGTATATGACTCAAGCCGGACGGGCTCAAAATCATCGAAGCCGACGACACCTGTAATATACCAACCGGCAGGAATAATCAGACCTATGACGACGCCAGCCAGGATATTGTTGAAGTTGTTTTTGAGTTCCTTTCCTTTGAATGAGAAAGCAATCAGTCCACACCCAAGTATCAGCACAACCAAACCGCGAACAAGTAGTGAGTTTTCCAACCCAATGGCGTTACTGACAAGTGTTCCAATACCCTGGTCAGAAACCCCGTGCGCTGCCAGGTTGATATTGGTCACTTCGATGACGTTGGTTCTGATGAGTGAAAGCAGACCCCGCATGGTCATATAAGCAGTTAAGCCAATAAAAATCATCACTACCAGTGACTTCAGGTTGCCGCCACCGATCCTGACCAGGGTTCGGTTTGCACAACCAGAAGCCAGTGTCATACCAATGCCGAATAAAAACCCGCCCAACAGATGTCCCAGCCAGCCAAGGTTTGGCGTCAGGTATATCGCCCCACTCAGGTTGATGACATTCTTGTACTGCAATGCCTGCGTCACCAGGATTGCAATTCCGATAGCCAGGAACCAGGCTCGCAAGCGACCCTTATTGCCCATATTGACCCAGTCGCTGACTGCCCCCATCGTGCAAAAGTTGGTTTTGTTAACCACCGCACCAAATATGATACCCACCAGAAAGCTCAACAACGAGACTCTTAGTACCGGCTCCCACTCCATCATTTTCTACATGTCTATTAGGTTTTTGGAATATACGAGAATAGCCTAACAAATCCCCTTATTAAACTATTTTCCAATACAGAAGCTGGAGAAAATCGCCCCAAGTAGATCATCAGGCAAATATTGCCCGGTAATTTCTCCCAGTTCCATCTGTGCAAGTCGCAGTTCTTCTGCCAGAATCTCTGGTGCGTTATACAGTTCAAGCTGCTGATGACCGTCCAGGATGTGGGTTCGTGTTCGTCTTAACGCATCAAGGTGACGTGTACGGGCGGAGAAGGTTCCCTCATAGCTTACCGCAGCACCCACTGTTTTTTTGATCTGGCCAATCAGTCGTTGCAGGCCCTGCCCTGTTTTAGCAGACACCCGGACCCTAAGTGACTCCTCGTCCACACCCGCTTTATCGCTGGTTAAATCAACCTTGTTGTAGACTTCAATACAGGGAACATTCCCGGGAACCTCGCTGCGCAATGCCAACTGCGGCTCGAGTGCCTGCGAAGAATCAATCACCAGCAGAACAAGGTCCGCCGTTGTCAGGGTTGCACGGGCTCTACGTATACCTTCAACCTCTACAATATCGGTGGAGTCACGGATGCCGGCAGCATCAGAAATATGGGCGGGCAGGCCATCCAATGAAATATGCTCCCGCAGAACATCACGGGTGGTGCCGGGAATGTCGGTGACAATGGCCGAATCCCGCCCGGCAAGTGCATTGAGCAGGCTGGATTTCCCGGCATTAGGCAAACCGGCAATTGCAATATTGATTCCGTCACGCAGTAATTGACCCTGATGCGCCTGATCCAGCAAGGTTTGGAGGTGATCACCTGCCCTACCCAGCCTCTCCAGAACATCACTATCTTCCAGAAAATCAATTTCTTCGTCAGGAAAATCCATCGCTGCTTCTACAAATACACGCAGGTCGATCAGTTCCTTTTGTAGTTTGTTGACGTGTTCTGAAAAAACACCCTCCAGCGAACGCTGAGCAGCACGTGCAGATACCTCGGTACCTGACTCGATCAGGTCAGCAATGGCTTCAACCTGGACAAGATCGAGCTTATTGTTCAAAAATGCCCTCTCGGAAAACTCGCCGGCTCGCGCCGGACGCGCTCCCAGCTCCAGTATCCTGGTCATCAGCATCTGTAGGGTTTGTGGACCACCGTGACCTTGTAGCTCGAGAACATCTTCCCCTGTAAATGATGCCGGAGCGGCAAACAACAGGGCAATACCGGAATCAATAGCCTGTCCATGTTCATCTTTAAAGCGTGCAAAACAAGCCTTTCGGGGCTGTAATGACAGCCCCAGTATTTCCCGCGCGATACCGGCACTTAAAGGGCCGGACACGCGGATCACACCTACCCCGCCCACACCGGGTGGTGTGGCAATGGCGCAAATGGTGTCAATAACGCTAACTTGAACTGAGTTTTCAGACATTTGCACAGCTTAGTGGATATCCGCCAGCTCGTAAATTACTCTGATTTTCCCGAGGTTGACCACGGCAAGGTTTAGCCGGGTTCAAGGCCGGACTAATACCCATAGCCAGGTAGCTATGGGTTGAAGGACGCTATATTTCAGCGGAAGCCGAACAGGGCTGTCCGGTAAACCCGTGTAGTTTAAGGTTCCTTCTAATCTGCAGCTTCGATTTTTCTGGTGATATACCACTGTTGAGCCAAAGACAGGCCCGCATTGGTTGCCCAGTAAAGCACCAGTCCCGCCGGGAAAAACGCAAACATCACTGAGAAACCTATCGGCATAAACTGCATGATTTTGCGTTGTAATGGATCCATACCAGCAGTAGGTGTCAGTCGCTGGGTCAACATCATGAACACGGCATTAAGCACCGGCAGGACGAAATAAGGATCGCGGGCAGTCAGGTTGTCAATCCACAGAATAAACGGTGCCTGTCGCAATTCAACTGACTCGAGTAACACCCAGTAAAGTGCAATAAAAATGGGTATCTGTACGAGAATGGGTAGACAGCCGCCCAATGGATTGACCTTCTCGGTCTTGTACATTTCCATCATGGCCTGACTCATACGCTGACGGTCGTCGCCATAGCGTTCTTTCAACTGCTCAATCCGCGGTTGCAGCTTTCGCATACGCGCCATTGAGCGATATTGTGCTTCGGTCAGTTTGAAAAACAGTAATTTGATTAACACAGTCAGCAGTACAATGGCCCAGCCCCAGTTTCCAACCACCTTGTGAATGTTGGAAAGCAACCAAAACAGCGGTTTGGAGAATACAGTGAATATGCCGTAATTAACCGTATAATCAAGCCCTGGTGCGACCTCCTCGATCTCATCCTGTAACTTTGGTCCGACATACAGGCGGCTTTCAAATTCATGCTTGGCACCTGCATTCACTTCAACCGCTGGAGATACGGCCCTTGCTATATAGCGTGGAAATCCATCGGGTGAGTAAACCTGGGTTGAATAGGTGTTTATCTCTGACTGGGGAGGAATCCACGCAGAAAAGAAGTAATGCTGAACCATAGACAGCCAGCCATCGGCAAAACTGCGTTCATATGGTTCGCCGGCTACATCGTCAAAGTCAACTTTTTCAAGTTTTTCATCCGGGCTGTAAAAACCGATACCAAAAAAGCTGTACCTGCCCGGATTGGTGAACCCGCCATCATCCTTGTTTGCCATGATGGATCGTTGCAGTTGGTCATAACGGCTACCGGACCAGCTTTGATCGCTTTTATTGGAAAGTGTGTGACGCACCGTAATATCATATTTGCCACGCTTGAAAATCAGTGTTTTGGTAACCTGAATTCCATTATTATCAGTCCAGGTCAGTGGTACACGAATTTCTTCAGCAGTCTGACCAAGATCATATTGCATGACGTCTGTTTGATAAGTGCTGGTATGGTTGGGTGCCGATGAACGGCTCAACAGGCCTGATTGTGCAATGAACATTTCGGGTCCACTACTGTTGAATAAATCCACCTTGATTCCGGGAACTTCCAACGCAACCGGATAATCTAACAGCCTCGCCGAAACCACAGTACCGCCAACCCGGTCGATTTTTACTTCGAACACATCAGTGGTTACCGTTACTAGCTCATTGGCGCCCGTCATCACTGCTTGAGAAATCGATTCCTGCTCCGGGCTTGCCAGACCGGCATCCGGCACTGGTAAGTCACCGGGATTTGAATAGGTTTCCTGCGGAACCGGTAAAGACGGCGTGCCTAACGATGTGTTGGTCGCTTCGGTGACGGGTTTAGGTTGTGGTTTCACACCATAATCTTTATCCCATTCCACCCACATCAAGTAGGAGAGGACGAGTAACCCCATGAAAAGCATCGGGCGAAGGTTTGCCATTATCTCTGTGTCCTTAATTGATCTGGCTGGCTACCGGTATTTATGTTCCCGGCTGTCCTGGTCAGTTTTTGCCAGTGGTTCGAAAGTGACTCATTCAGCTGTTTGTTGGTTTGTTTCGCGGCTTGAACGGTCGGCAGAACAACAATATCAAGTGCAAGGTCTGTGGATGGTTCTATCATGCTTGCTCGAAAACTTTCCCTAACCAAGCGCTTGATACGATTACGACCGACAGCCTTTGCACAGGCCTTTTTGGATACTGCCATACCAAGACGATGTTGCTGTATTCCACTGGCACGCGCCATCACTCGGAAATAGTCATCAAACGACCGGATAGGCCGTTGAAAAACTAATCTGAATTGGGCTGGTTTGAGTAATCGCGATTGCCTGGAAAATTTCATCATTCCTGGCCTGTAAATGTTTTATGCGTTGTATTCCTGACCCGGTCGAATTAACCCGTTTAACTGGTTTTTTTAACGATCAGGGCTACGCCAATCAGGCGCTTAAACGTTTACGACCCTTGGCGCGACGTGCATTAATTACGGCACGGCCACCGCGGGTTGCCATACGGGAGCGAAAACCGTGTCGGCGGGCGCGTTTCAGAACACTGGGCTGAAAAGTACGTTTCATTTTTTAAAACCTCAATAAATACTATTTTAAGACTGTTTTCCGTTTTTACAGACAGCCGAGACAAGAGGCGAATTGTATCCCCTATAAGCATAGTATTCAAGCAATTGGCAGAAGACTTTTGATTTATGCTTTAGTCTGTTTCCAACTATAGCCAAGTTATCCACAGCACGTTAGACTAAGCGTTAATCAGCTTGTTTGGTATAGCATATCTACAGTAAGCTGAAAAACTAAATAGAATATTTAATATAGCTTATTGAATTATAAAAATTAATTTGGCGCATTAACGAGATTCTATCTATGCGCCGGATAATATAAACCCTTTTGGCTTGAACGCGGAATGACGCAAAACATCTGGCATCTTTGTCTCCAACATCTTGAGCGGGAACTACCGGCCGAGGATATCAATACTTTTATTCGTCCTCTCGAAGTTGTCACAAGCAAGAACCGGACACGCCTGGTCGCACCAAATACCTATGTACGGGATCATATAGCCACTCATTATCTTGAGCGGATACGCGATATATTTGAGCACCTTGATCAACCAAGAGCTTCGGTAAGCATAGAAGATGGTTTACCTGCCGAAGCCGCCGAGACCACTCAACAGGTCCAAACAGCAGGTGAAAAAAGAATATCGACCGGTCTCAACCCCCGTTATCGCTTCGATAATTTTGTTCTTGGTAAATCAAACGAGTTGGGTTATGCCGCAGCATCGCAGATCGCACAAAAACCGGGTGATGCCTATAACCCACTGCTGTTATATGGAGGCACCGGGCTTGGTAAAACACATTTATTACATGCCATTGGCAACGAGATCCGCGAACAGAACCGCTCTATTAAGGTGCTTTACCTTGATTCCGAGCGTTTTGTCAGCGACATGATTAAAGCCCTTCGTCACGGTGCTATTGATAGTTTCAAAAAACATTACCGCTCCGCTGGTGCATTGCTTATTGATGACATCCAGTTTTTTGCCGGAAAAAAAAGTTCCCAAGAGGAGTTTTTCCATACTTTCAATACTTTACTGGATAGTAAACAACAAATCGTTTTGACTTGTGATCGTTATCCAAAGGAAGTTGAAGGTTTGGAAGCCCGTCTCCGTTCACGTTTTGGGTGGGGCTTAACGGTTGCTATTGAACCACCGGATTTCGAAACACGTGTTGCCATTTTAATGAACAAGGCCCAGGCAAAAGGCGTTCAGCTTAAAGAGCCTGTCGCATTCCTTGTTGCCAATAGGTTACGCTCACACGTGCGTGATCTTGAGGGTGCTTTAAATACATTAATTGCAAACGCCAGGTTTACAGGTAGAGAAATAACCGAGGGCTTTGCCCGTGAGGTGTTGCGCGATTTACTGACGGTTCACGACCGGCTTATAACAATTGAAAATATTCAGAAAACAGTTTGTGAATATTACAAAATACGCATGGCAGAGTTATTATCCAAACGCAGGCACCGTAGTATTGCACGTCCAAGGCAAATGGCGATGGCACTGTGCAAGGAACTTACACAGCATAGCTTGCCTGAAATTGGTGACTCCTTTGGCGGACGTGATCATACAACGGTATTGCACGCTTGCCGTAAAATAGCTGAGTTGTGTGAAACCGATGGACGCTTAAGAGAAGACAAGGTTAAATTATTGCGTCTGTTGACCGCGTGACAGATTGTGGAACAATAGAGGGATAAAACCTGAATAAGTTGTTAATAAGTTCGTCATTTAGAAGAAAGCGTGTTTCTCCACAAGTTATACACAGGCTTAATTAAATGATGTACACAGGGTTATAAGTTTATAAATTATTGAATTATAAAGAAATTATAGGCTTATATGTCCAAAACAACAGAGCTTACTACTACTACTGTTTATATATCTTATTTAAAAAAACAGTAATTATTAAGGATCAAAGTATGAAATTCACTATATCCAGGGAAGTGCTTCTTCAGCCCATCAGTCAGGTCGTCGGAGTTGTTGAACGTAGACAAACATTGCCGGTATTGGCTAACTTCATGCTTGTTGCACGAGGTGACCGTTTGACCGTCACGGGTACTGATATGGAAGTTGAGCTCATATCAAGCGTACCCGCCCATGTCGAACAGGATGGTGAGATCACTGTTCCAGCCCGTAAGTTTCTGGATATAGTCAAGGCCTTACCTGATGGCGCCAGTATTTCTTTCAATGTGAGTGATGATAAGGCAACACTTTCAGCTGGTCGCAGTCGCTTTACCCTGGCGACTCTGCCGGCTTCAGAGTTTCCTGCGACCGATCAAGTGGAAGCTCTTGAAAATATTAATGTTTCTGAGTCAGAGCTTAAAAGAATGATGGACAAAACCTCGTTTGCTATGGCAAATCAGGATGTACGTTATTACCTTAATGGTCTGTTATTTGATTTCAGTAGCGAGCAATTAAGGGCCATCGCGACCGATGGCCACAGGCTTGCTATTTGTGATCTGGAAAGCAGTATAAGCATCAATAGTGATCGGCAACTTATCGTTCCACGAAAGGGTGTAATGGAGCTGACCCGCATGCTTTCAGATGATTCGAATGAGGTCACCCTGGCCATTGGACGCAACCATATAAGATTGGTGAAAGGCGACACTACATTTACATCCAAGTTGATTGATGGCCGTTTTCCTGACTATAAAGCCGTTGTCCCGGTTGGTGCAGACAGGCAAATGCTCGTGGACAGGGCTTCTTTCATTCATGCTTTACAAAGGGCAGCAATACTATCCAATGAAAAGTACAAGGGTGTGAGGCTCGAAGCGGAAGGTTCGACCATAAAGATTATCGCTCACAACCCTCAACACGAAGAAGCCGTGGAAGAAATTGAAGCTGAATTTAATTTCGATCGCCTGGCTGTCGGATTTAACGTCACATACCTCCTGGATGCTTTAATGGCTATTGATACGGAAATTGTATCGATGGAACTTAAGGATGCGAATAGCAGTTGCCTGGTTTCCGCACCGGACTCTGATATCAATAGACATGTGGTAATGCCGCTCAAGCTTTGAGCTGGATACAACAACGATATGCGGGTTAAATCCCTAAGTATCAGAAACTTAAGAAATATTTCATCGACACAGCTGGACTTAGATCCGTCTTTGAATTGTTTCGTAGGTGATAACGGTGCGGGGAAAACCAGCATATTGGAAGCGCTTTCCATTCTATCCAAAGGCCGGTCATTCAGAACCGGCCAGATATCTTCAATCATTGGTCCTGACGGTCATAATTTTCAGGTAGTAAGTAAAATCGAAAGCCACGCGGGTGCTCCACACCAACTGGGTATGGAGCGTGACGAGAATAATTGGTCAGCCCGTCACAATGGCGAAAATATTACGCAATTAAGCGAACTAACCAAACTACTCCCGCATGTCCTGCTAGAGCCCAATAGTCATACCCTCGTCAGTGGACCACCGGACGGACGAAGAAAATACCTCGATTGGGGTGTGTTTCACGTGGAACATACTTTTCTGATACTTTGGAGGAGATACAATCGGGTTTTGAAACAAAGAAACGCCGCACTGAAGCAGTCGAACAGAATGGTCGTTGAAAGCCTTGATGAACAGTTTGTTCAATTGGGTGAGCAATTACACATTGCCAGGAATGAACATGTCTCGCTGCTTAATTCAATATTAAAAAATCAGCTTTCAAGTTTCTGTGAAACGCTGGAAGACATGAAACTTGGATATAAAAAAGGTTGGAGCGGGGATAGCCTGGAGGAAGCACTACAAATGTCGGAGACACGGGACATAGAGAGGGGTTCAACCGGACCGGGCCCACACAAAGCTGATTTGAATTTGACAATAAACGGGGTACCCGCAAGGGAAAGACTGTCCCGTGGCGAACAAAAGGCAATGACTGCCGCGCTGATCATGTCTCAGGCGCAAATAATATGTGAATCAGGAGAGAAACCAGTATTAATGCTGGATGATCTTTCTTCAGAGTTTGATGAAACCCACTTGGCTAAAGTTCTTAGAGCCGGGATTGAACTGGATACGCAGATCCTGGTAACCGGGACGGTATTAGCACCCGTTATTAAGTCTTTAAAGACGCATTTTAGTGTGTTTCACGTGAAACAAGGCAGTGTTACAGCCATGCCCTAGTAGTTTGGTTAAAAGTATAAAAAACAGACATTTAATACCACTCAATGGTATAATGTGATTCGTTTCAAAGCATACAAAACCGCAATAATTCAAATTTCTATTGCTGCCAACCTGAGGGGCAAATGATTTGTGTAAGCCGGTACTTAGAGGCTATATGAGCAATAAAGATTACGATTCCAGTAGCATCAAGGTTCTAAAGGGCCTTGACGCAGTACGCAAACGTCCAGGTATGTATATCGGTGATACGGATGACGGCACCGGTTTACATCATATGGTGTTCGAGGTCGTGGATAACTCCATTGATGAGGCCCTAGCAGGGCACTGTGATGCGATTAAAGTCGTCATCGAGATGGATGGATACATCAAGGTGACCGATAACGGGCGTGGTGTACCGGTCGACATTCATAAAGAAGAAGGGTGTTCAGCAGCCGAAGTTATCATGACGGTGCTTCACGCCGGTGGTAAATTCGATGATAACTCTTATAAAGTTTCCGGCGGATTGCATGGTGTGGGTGTTTCAGTGGTAAATGCGCTTTCTGAAGAACTGGAAATCACTATTAAGAGGGATGGTCACGTCTGGCAGCAGCACTATCAAATGGGTGTACCGACAGAACCGCTCAAAAAAATAGCTAAAACAAACAAAACAGGTACTGAGATAAGGTTTTTACCCAGCACAAACGTGTTTTCAGATACTGTTTACCATTATGACATTCTGGCTAAACGGTTACGGGAATTAAGCTTTCTAAATTCGGGAGTCAGAATAGAGTTGCTTGATGAGATTTCCGGAAAATCGGATGTCTTTGAGTATGAGGGTGGAATTCGCTCGTTTGTAGAACACCTGGGGCGTAAAAAAACAGCTTTACATCAAACAGTTATGTATTTCTGTGGTGAAGCGAATGATATTGCCGTTGAGGTTGCTTTGCAATGGACTGACGCATACCAGGAAAGTGTGTTCTGCTTTACAAATAATATTCCACAGCGAGACGGTGGGGCGCATTTAGCAGGGTTCAGAGCAGCACTCACCAGAACAATGAATCAGTATATTGAAGATTCCGGTTTGGCAAAGAAAAACAAGGTTTCGATGACAGGTGATGACGCTCGCGAAGGACTTGTCGCTGTACTGTCAGTTAAAGCCCCGGATCCGAAGTTTTCATCACAAACCAAGGATAAACTGGTTTCTTCTGAAATTAAACCGGTTGTTGAATCCTTGGTTGCATCTCATTTACGTGATTTTTTACTGGAAAACCCGACAGAAGCTAAAATTATTACCATGAAGGCCGTGGATGCGGCCAGGGCGCGAGAAGCAGCCCGTAAAGCCCGTGATATGACACGTCGTAAAGGCGTGCTTGATATAGCAGGCTTGCCAGGAAAACTAGCCGATTGTCAGGAAAAGGATCCGGCACTATCGGAGTTATTTATAGTAGAGGGTGATTCTGCGGGTGGCTCTGCAAAGCAGGGTAGAAACAGAAAAACCCAGGCAATTCTGCCACTTAAAGGAAAAATCCTCAATGTAGAAAAAGCCCGTTTTGATAAAATGCTCTCTTCAGCGGAGGTGGGTACACTGATTACGGCTCTTGGTTGCGGCATTGGTAGAGACGAATTTAATATTGAGAAACTGCGCTATCACACCATAATCATCATGACGGATGCTGATGTTGACGGATCTCATATTCGTACGCTTTTGCTGACCTTCTTCTATAGGCAAATGCCAGAATTAATTGAACGCGGACATATTTATATTGGCCAACCACCACTTTATAAGGTGAAGCAAGGCAAACAGGAATATTACTTGAAAGACGATGCCGAGATGAATGAGTACATGCTGGCTCGTGCAATGGATAATGCATCGCTGGTTTATGATCCGGACGCTCCGCCACTATCAGGGGAGGCTTTGGAAGGATTGTTGCGGGATTATATGGCTGTTAAAGCTGCGCTTGAGCGTCTGGCGATTCGTTTTGAGTCGTTGTTATTAAACCAACTTATTAATAATAAAGCATTTTCTTTTGACTGGACGGTGGATGAGGCACAGCTGTGGTGTAATGAAATCGTTGAAATGATGAACAGCAAATCTCCACCCAGTGTGAGCTTTGATTTGCGCGCCGGGGAGATAGAAAATGAACTTGAGTTACTGCTTAGCAAAACTACCTATGGAGTAGTAGAAACCACATCGTTATCCAGGGACTTTTTCCGTTCCCCAGAAGTCCGGTTGACCAGCAAACTGGCCGATACGCTTCATGACCTGGTTCAAGAGGGGGCCGTGGTGCGTCGTGGTTCTTCAGAACAAGCCATTGGGAGTTTTGCCCAGGCGCATGACTGGTTAATGAATGAAAGCCGTAAAGGGAGAACCTTCCAGAGGTTTAAAGGCCTCGGTGAAATGAATCCGGAACAACTCTGGGACACGACGGTTAACCCTGAGACACGCCGACTGCTTAAAGTCACAATTGAAGACGTGATTGCTGCGGATGAAATTTTTACCACCCTGATGGGTGATGAGGTTGAACCAAGGCGTGATTTTATTGAAGAGAATGCGCTTTACGTAACCAATCTTGATATCTGAATACAGCCCGGACAACATCCGGGCTGGCAGTTCATGAGGTTTTGCTGAGATCAGCCCAGTAAGGCAAGATTTGCGGTTCGGTCAAATAAACCCTTAAGCTCTGACAGAAGGTTTAGCCTGTTTAGACGCACTTCCGGGTTGTCATCCATTACCATCACCTTATCAAAAAAGGCCTCAATGCTTTCAGATAAACCAGCGAGTAATGTCAGGGCAGCAGTATAATCTGCCTTTTTATATAGTCGGTCCAGGTTATTGGATATTCTTCTAACGTCTGTGAAAAGAGTGACTTCTTCCTCTATAAGGAATATATCTTCTTTAATCGTGTTATCAATGTCCTGTCCGGATTTGCGCAAAATATTGCCAATTCGCTTATTGGCTCCGGCCAGTTTTGAAGCAACATCAAGACACATGAATTCCTGCAGCGCATCAAGCCGTATTACAAGGTCAGGCAGCGTACTGAGCGGTGCATCAAGAGCCGCATTCACTAGACTGGTTTCATAACCCTGTTCACGCAGATAGTTTTTCAGTCGCTCTAATATGAACCGGCGTAGTTCCAGTAAAACCTCCGGTGAAACCGGTAACTGTTCCTGCAGGGCTAAGGCGGCAATTGCGAGCCCCCTGTCAAGTTCAATATCCAATTCACCATCAAGCAATATCCGAACGACGCCCAATGCGGCACGGCGTAATGCAAATGGATCTTTGTTTCCGGAAGGTTTAAGCCCGGTAGCGAAAATACCGGTGAGGGTATCCAGTCGATCGGCGAGTGCGACGACTTTTCCAAGCGCGTTAGAGGCTAAACGATCACCGGAAAAGGCGGGAAGGTAGTGCTCCCCAATGGCGAGGGCCACCTCATCTGTTTCGCCGCTTTGCATGGCATAATAGCGCCCCATAACTCCCTGGAGTTCGGGAAATTCTCCTACCATCTGGCTGACAAGATCACACTTACATAGGCTGGCTGCGCGGTAAGCTGCTGTATCATCAACACCTGTTACTTCTGCTATATTCTTTGATATTGATGCGATACGTCTTGATTTGTCTCCAACAGAACCTAACGTGTTTTGAAAAACAATATTATCCAACTGTTTTGACCAGTCACCGATTGAAGACTTATTATCCTGATCCCAAAAGAATCGGGCATCTGAGAGCCTGGGGCGGATAACACGCTCAAAACCTTCACGTACCGCATCAAAATTCTGACTGTCCAGGTTGGCAACGGCGATAAACCTGTTTATCAACAAACCCTGATCTTTGCTAACTACCGGGAAGAACTTCTGATGATCCTGCATACTGGCGATCAGGGCCTCAGCAGGAACTGACAGGAACTCCTTGTCAAAACTTCCACAAATGGACCGTGGCCACTCGACAAGATTGGTAACCTCCGCAAGCAAACTATCGCTGATCAGGGCCTTACCTCCTGTGGTCTTACCCAGGGTTTCGACCTGGTTTCTGATTACCTCCTGTCGCTTTCCCTGGTCTGCGAGGACATATGCGTCCTCCAGAACTTTCTCGTAATCACAGGCAGTTGGGATTTCATGTGGCCCGGGGCTGTGAATACGATGCCCTCGGGTGGTATTGCCTGCGTTTAACCCAAACAGACTACCGTCCAGCACCCGGGAACCGTGCATGATCACCAGCCAGTGTACCGGCCGGATGAAACTAAAATCATGGGAAGCCCAGCGCATGGGTTTTGCCACGGGTAATGCTGCGAGAGCCTTTTGCAGCATAGGTAAGAGCAAAACATCAAGTGTCTGACCGGGTTTCGTCACCTGGCAAAATAACCATTCACCAGCATCGGTTTTTAGTGTATCCAGCTCATCAACCGACTTTCCAACCGACCTCGCAAAACCGGAGGCTGCCGGTGTTGGCTGCTTATCAGCATCATATGCAGCAGTAAGCGCGGGACCCTTTCGATTCAACACCTGGTCCGGTTGGCCTGCCGCTACACCCGATATCAGCAAAGCCAGTCGCCTGGGTGTGTAATAGACCCGGCTCTTGTCGGCATCGAAGGTTAATTCGGCCTTCCTGAGTTGATCCAAAAACCCGCTGAACAGTGTCTGACCAATATTGGATAACGATTTTGGGGGCAATTCTTCACAACCCAGCTCGATTAACAGGTCTGCTGAATTGAGAGCATTGTTACCGCTGTCCACGGTGTTTGCCTTAGTCATTAGCGCTCTCCTTCAATCCTGGAAACCCCAGACTTTCCCTGCGGGCGAAATAAGCCTCTGCGACTTTACGTGACAGGTTTCTGACCCGGAGAATAAAGCGTTGCCGCTCGGTCACTGAGATTGCGCGACGAGCGTCCAACAGATTAAATGTGTGCGATGCTTTGAGCACCTGTTCGTAAGCAGGCAATGGCAAATCAAGCTCTACCAGCTTTCCCGCTTCGGACTCGCAGGTATCAAACAAGGAGAAAAGAGATCCGGTATCAGCATGTTCAAAATTGTAGGTCGACTGCTCAACCTCATTTTGGTGAAAAACCTCACCATAGGTTACCGTTCTGCCACCGGTATCAGTCCAAACCAGGTCAAATATGCTGTCCACATTCTGTAGATACATAGCCAGTCGTTCGAGGCCGTAGGTAATTTCGCCCATAACAGGCCGGCACTCGAGACCGCCAGCCTGTTGAAAATAGGTGAACTGGGTTACCTCCATACCGTTGAGCCAGACTTCCCAACCAAGACCCCAGGCTCCCAGTGTCGGGGACTCCCAGTTATCCTCAACAAAGCGAATATCGTGCACAGCGGGGTCAATACCAATAGCCTTTAATGAACCCAGGTACAACTCCTGAAAGTTCTCTGGTGCCGGCTTCATGACAACCTGATATTGGTAGTAGTGTTGCAGGCGGTTCGGGTTTTCTCCATAACGGCCATCCGTGGGTCGCCGGCATGGCTGCACATAAGCCGAGTTCCACGGCTCCGGGCCGATAGAACGCAAAAACGTCGCCGGATGGAAGGTGCCCGCGCCCACTTCCATATCGAGTGGTTGTACCAGTACGCAACCCTGTTCTGCCCAATAGGTTTGCAGGCAGTTGATAAAATC
>Ga0055584_100001171_pt1 | contig 25799 bp, 23 predicted proteins | sample OSDHelmetaG_FD_58716 | JGI IMG/M metagenome (GOLD analysis project Ga0055584, IMG submission 58716) | Pelagic marine sediment microbial communities from the LTER site Helgoland, North Sea, for post-phytoplankton bloom and carbon turnover... | ecosystem: Environmental > Aquatic > Marine >...
ACGGTTATTGTTATGTTTGTACTGGCAATAGCCAATCTTTATAGTGTCCAGACAGAAGGGCCAACCGAGTATGCGCTCGGTGGCTGGACTGCACCGATTGGTATCGCCTGGCTTAATGATTCGATTGCAGCAATTGTGGTTTTGACAGTCAGCGTGGTGGCATTACTATCGCTAATTTATGGCCGACTTGTTGTTACCTCCGATCTGGCAAAAAGTGTTCCCTACTACACTCTTATCCTTATCATGATTTCAGGCCTTGTCGGCATTGTGTTTGCCGCTGATCTGTTCAATGTCTTCGTGTTTCTGGAAGTTGCCGCTTTATCCGGTTATGCGCTAGTTGGTGCTGGTGGCGGGAAAGCGCAGGTTTATGCCTTTCGATATTTACTGCTGGGTTCCTTTGGCGCAACACTTTATCTGCTGGGCCTTAGCCATCTCTATGCTGTCACTGGCACGCTCAATATGGCGGATCTGGCGATCCGACTTCCTGGACTAATGACTTCTACCGCCGTGGTCGGCGGCCTTATTTACATTTTTCTTGGCCTGTCGATCAAGATGGCGTTGATACCACTGCACAGCTGGTTGCCAGATGCGTATACCAACGCGCCGTCCGCAGTGACGCCTTTACTCGCTTCCACTGTTACGAAAGTCGCTTTAGTAGCATGGGTTCGCATTGAGTATTCGCTAATTGCGCCAAATGTTGAAGTCAGTCATGTGCCTGTGCTGGTGTTATTAGAGGAACTAGGCGTCATCGCAGCACTTATCGGCGGCGCACTCGCTCTGATCCAGACAGATCTCAAACGTATGTTTGCTTATGGCGGGATCAGTCATATCGGTTTAATCCTAATCGGTGTGAGTCTCGGGAATGACACAGGCTTTGTGGGCGGCATGTTTTACCTGATTAATGACGCTGTTATGCAAGCAGCACTTTTCATGATTGCTGGTGCAATACTTTACTATCATAAGGCCGGCACACTTGATGAGATTCGCGGTATGGGGCACCACACCTCTCCCTGGATTACAGGGGCTCTGATAGTAGTCGCAGTAGCGATGGTCGGGCTGCCGCCAACCGGAGGTTTTTTCGGCAAGTGGAATATTATTCTTGGTGCCCTGGAGGCGGAACACTACTTTGCCGTATTTGCGGTGATTGCATCAACACTGCTGACCTTTGGTTATTTCCTTAAAGTATTTGCCGCCTGGTTTCACCAAGCTGAATTCGTCGAACCAAAACCAATCAAGGTATCAAGTGGGCTCAAAGTCAGTTTGGGTGTTATATCAATCCTAATGATTGCACTGGGTTTAATGAGCGATTCAGTAGTGCAGATTTTACTTGAATCAGTAAACAACGGAGGCATTTGAGAAAACCATGTCGATTTACACACTGATTCCTTTTCTGCCGCTGGCAGCAGCGCTGGTCCTCGCACTATTTGGCGAGCAGCTGCAAGGGAAAGGGCACCGACTTGTGATACCGGCAATTGCACTTTCATTTCTGGTTTCCATTATTGCCTTCGTCGAAGTCATAGCAAACGGCGCAATTAATGTAGAACTCTATCAATTTCTGAATGTAGGCAAACTGGTTGTTGATATGGGCTTTTTTCTCGATCAGCTCACTGTCCTTTTGCTGCTCCTGGTAACCGGGGTCAGTACTATCGTGCAGGTCTATGCCTCGCGTTATATGGTCGGTGATCCCCGACACAGCCGGTTTTTTGCCCTGACCGCTTTGTTTACTGCTGCAATGACACTGCTGGTAATGAGTAGTAACTTGATGATGACCTTCATTTTTTGGGAACTCATGGGGCTGTGCTCGTACCTGTTGATATCACATTACGCCGAGCGCCCCAGTGCAGCACGTGCCGCAACAAAGGTATTTCTCGTTAATTCCGTCGCCGATGTCGGACTTTTAATAGGCGTTGTACTGACTTTTCTGACTTTCGGCACGCTCGATATTCAGGAGATTCTGGTAATAGCAAAATCAGGTGCTGACGTTTCCGATCTGCCCATCACTCTGTTAACACTTTGTCTGTTCTGCGGTGCAGTTGGTAAATCCGCGCAAATGCCCGCGCACGTCTGGCTGCCTTTTGCGATGGAAGCGCCGACACCGGTATCCGCACTGATTCATGCCGCAACAATGGTGAATGCCGGACCTTTTTTACTCGCGCGCCTGAGCCCGGTCATTGTGCTTTCGCCTACTGCGATGACGGTTATCACTGTTGTGGGCGCAATGACGGCGTTATTTGCCGCAGTCGTGTCCTTAACGCAAACCGATATTAAGCGAACACTTGCCTATTCCACCATAAGCCAGCTCGGGTTCATGATTATGTTATGTGGCGTGGGTGCATTTGTTGCCGCGATTTTTCACCTGATCGCACACGGTTTCTTCAAGGCCTTCCTTTTTCTGTCCACCGGCAACGCGCTTGCCGCTACTCATCGTCATTTAGAGAGTGAAGAGGAAACACCTGCACTTACCAGGAACGGACTCTTTGTAGGCGCGTTAGCCATGTCGATTGTACCGGTGCTGGTATTTTTCTCAGGTTCCTATCGTCACCTCTGGCTTTCACAGAGTTTTTCGACAGCAGAAATAGCTTTATGGATTGTCGGCCTTGCCACGATCTTTGTTACTGCCATGTATCTCTTCAAAAGTGTGACTACAATCTTTCGTCGTGGCCCTACTGGCGCTAACGACACTGAGCCCTTTGTTTCGCCAGAATTGTTCTCTTCACGACACGTAATTGGCATTGCCGTCATATCGTTGGCCATGATTGCTCTGTTAATTACAATATGGCGCTGGTTTGCGGGTTTCCTCTCGCCAGTCGTAGGTGGTGTGCAGACCCAGGTAGCATCGGAATTCTCTGCCTGGATACTGATACCATTGCTTGTTGCCGTGGCGGGCTGGATAGTCGCTTATGTCCGATTCAAGCGTCCGAGGACGCAGCAGACTTCCGCTTTAAATAAACGATTTTATGTCTTCTTCCTGAACAAAGGGTATTTCGATGACATTTACGAGGTGTTTCTGATTCGTCCGACTTTAAAGTTTGCTGACTGGACCTGGAGAAGGGTTGATCAGGGCATTATCGATAAAGTCGTAATTTCACTAGGTACTATCAGTACTGCGATTGCTCATCGTCTCGGTTACCTTGATGCTGCTATTGATAGGCGTGTCATGTCGATTGGTACTGGCAGTACTGCGATTGCCCATCGTCTCGGTTATCTCGATGCTGTTGTTGATAATCGTGTCACCTCGGTTGGTACGGGCAGCATCGGTTTAGCTCGCTGGCTGGGCAGATTCGTTGATACAGAGGGCATTTCGAAAACGGTTGATGGATTGGGACGGGGCGTGGATGCTTCCGGACACGCGGCTAAACGCTATGAACCACACACGCTACAACACAACTTGTTGGTGGTAGTATTATGGTTGGTTGCAGCTCTGGGTTTTTTCTACTGGATCGGGGGATAAACATCGTTATGGATTCACTATTTACAGACCACCTGCTGAGCTTGATGATCGCCATGCCATTTATCGGCATGATTGTTCTGGCATTTTTAAGCGAACGAAAGTGGGTACTCACGGTAACCCTTGTTATCACACTGATCAATACGGCGCTTGCATTCTTTCTTTGGAGTCGATTCGACCTCGCCGAAACCGGAATGCAATTCGTTGAACGCTATGAATGGATGCCGACCTTCGGTATTGAATATGCCGTCGGTGTAGATGGCATTAGCCTGCTACTGGTGCTGCTGACCACCTTCCTGCCTCCACTTTGTGTACTTGGCTCCTGGGACTCGATCACGACGCGCCTGAAAGCTTTCATGATGCTAATTCTGCTTGTCGAAGGCGCCATGATGGTGGTGTTTACAGCATTGGACGCTTTTCTTTTCTTCATGCTGTGGGAAGTCACCATGGTACCAATGTACTTCATGATCGTGCTGTGGGGTGGACCTAATCGCATTGAAGCCGGTTTGAAGTATGTTCTTTACAGCTTGACGGGAAGTCTACTACTGCTTGTTGCAATACTGGGACTATCACTCCAGGCAGGTACCTTTGACATCCAGGCGCTGGCGGACTTCAACTATTCGAAAGAATCGCAATTCTGGATTTTCCTGGCTTTATTTTTGGGCTTTGCGATCAAGCTTCCGATGTTACCTTTTCATACATGGTTACCAGACGCACACTCTGAGGCGCCGACGGCGGGCAGCGTGCTGCTAGCAGGGGTGCTTCTTAAAATGGGTGGTTATGGGCTCATTCGTTTCTGCTTGCCAATCTTTCCTGATATGGCGCATAGCTTTGCGCCGACCGTGCTCTGGTTGTCAGTCGCCGGTATCTTGTACGGTGGCTATATGGCGCTGGCGCAGACGGATCTGAAGAGACTGGTTGCCTATTCATCTGTCTCCCATATGGGATTTGTGACGCTCGGAATTTTTTCCTTCAACAACGAAGGTATTGAAGGAGCTATTTTACAAATGATGACCCATGGTCTGACGACCGGTGCAATGTTCCTGATAGTTGGTCAGCTTTATGACCGCACACACAGTCGCAACATTGCTGACTATGGTGGTCTTCAACAACGCATGCCCAGATTTGTGGCCATTCTCAGCTTGTTTGCAGTCGCTTCTTTCGGTTTGCCGACGACATCCAACTTTATCGGCGAGTTCTTGATTCTTGTGGGTGTTTCCTACGAAAACTTTATTTTCGTCGTGCTGGCAATGGGCGGTATTGTCCTGGGTGCGGCCTACATGCTGTGGATGTTGCAGCGAGTGGCCTTCGGTCAGGCGCGCACTGAAGCTGCGAGACAAGTAACCGATCTGAATGTTCGGGAATTGTTGACAATACTACCACTGGCTATAGCTGTGATTGGTATCGGTGTCTATCCAGGTCCATTTCTCGAGTCCATGGACGCGAGCGTAACCTACGTGGTCGAACGAATGGCTCAGCATTGAGGTCAATAGGCCGAAGAACGCTTCGTTGTTGAACAAAGCTAAGGTGTTTCGCAATATGTACCGTATTCTGATTTCATGTTTTCTTTGCTGGATGTTAAGCACCAACGCTGTGGCTCAGATTGATGAGGACCAGACCGGCGCATGGTATATGTATTTATGGAATACGACATTTGAAGATAGTCAATTTGGAGTGCAGGGAGATATCCAGCACAGAAACTGGGATCTTGGTGGAGATTTAGAACAGTTATTAATCAGAGGGGGCCTGAGCTGGTCTCCTGATCAAAGTAATGTGAAATACACATTGGGCTATGCCAACATAACATCCGGCACGTTTGGCTCTTCATCGAGTACTTCAAATGAGCATCGAGCTTATCAGGAGGCATCTATACCTCATCGTTGGGGTAAAAAACTTTTCATCGGGCATCGCTTCAGACTGGAACAGCGCTGGGTAGAAGATCAAGACTACCGTAATCGATTTCGCTATTTTTTGAGTGTTAATTATCCACTGAATAAATCAGATTTGGGCAAAGGAAGTGCTTATCTGTCTTTTTATAATGAGATTTTTATTAATCTGGAAAACGATATTGGCGACGGTAGAACAGTAGATGATTTCGATAGAAATCGAACTTACTTTGCGCTGGGGTATAGTTTGACGGATCAACTAAGATTTCAATTCGGATACATGCATCAAAAAACAAAATCAGTAGACAAGGGTCAACTGCAACTCAATTTATTTCATACATTCTAATAACTTTATATCGAGTTAGGCTTGTTTGAGCTACCCCCGTTTTAGATAACGACCATAACCTCCTTCTCCCAGAATTTCTCCGTTTAGCATAATCGTCTTGCCTCTCAAAATTGTTCGGCGCGGCCAACCTTTAAACGTCCAGTCCTCATAAAGGCTGTAATCAGACCAGGAACCAAGTGCCTCGGGATTGACTTTTTGTTTATGATTGAGATCGACGATGGTGATATCCCCATCAGCACCGGGCTGAAGACTACCCTTGTTGCCAAGATCAAAAATTTCTGCCGGTTGACTGGTAAGAAGTTGCGCAATTCGCTCCAGGCTTAGACGTCCCTGATGGTAGCCCTGATCAAGGAGTACCGGCAGGATGGTAGCCGTGCCTGGAAAACCTTGCGATGCCGACCAAACGGGTTTTTCTTTTGTTTCGCGTTTACGTGGGACGTGGTCGGAGGCAACAACATCTATAGAGCCATCCGCTAGGCCTTCCCACATTGCGGCAACATCGTCTGGACAACGAAACGGAGGATTCGCTTTACCAAGACCACCAAGATCCATATCGTAATCGTGGGTCAGATAATGTGGACATGTCTCTACTGTCACTTTGTCATACCGGTCACGCCATCGGCGTACCGCGTCCAGGGCCATGCGTGTGCTGATATGTGGGATATAGATCTCTGCGCCCAAATGTTCAGCGAAACAAAGTGCTCTTTCCACGCTTTCTGCTTCGGTGAATGGTGGCTTGGAGAGATTCCAGTCTTTAAGCGTGGAACCGCCGGCGGCAATGGTTTGACGTCGGAAACGATTTACTAGTTCAATATTTTCCGTATGAATCACTATAGTAATATTACCAAGTGACGCTGCATGCTCCAGTAGTGCAAACAAATAACCATCGTCTGTTCCATCAAGTCCCAGATAACGACCTTCCTCGCCCTTAAAATTCATGAAATATTTAAAAGAGTTCACGCCAAACTCACGAACATAGTCATCCATTTCTTGTAAATGGCCTTCGTTTGCTACGCTAAAATGGAAACCAAAATCAACATGAGAACGCTTCTTGGCGTGGGTAAACTCAGTTTCAAAAACATCCTTGTAGGATGAATTGGATAGAAAATAACCTAGAATGGAGGTAAAGCCACCTTGGGCCGCATAAACTGTTTCTGATGTGTATTCCGTTACCGGCTCGGCAAAACCAAAGTGAACATGCGCATCGATTAAGCCTGGAAACACATGCATTCCTGTGGCATCAATGACTTCATCGGATTTTATGTCGCTATCGGGTTTAAAGTGACCTGCAATGCGCCCATCAGAAATTGCTATATCGCCTTTCGAAATACCGTTCAGTGGATCGACAATCGTGCCCTTAGTAATTATTAGATCAAACTCTTTCATTAGATTTCCTGGAAATGTGTGAAAAACTGGTGCCTTCGGGAACATATAACCAATCAATTAATGGTTCAAGGTCGGTAATATCATATTGTTTCAGAATGCAGGTAATGTGAGGCTCAATATTGCATGAGACTTTTACCTCATCGGCGAAAGTAAAACGAGCGCCGACCCCTTGAATCGTCATCGGTCCCCGTTCGCTTAATACAATGCCTTTCGTTCTCAAGAGTGCATCAGCAAACTGGTGATTCAAGGCATCAGCAAATGCGGCAAGTCCAGATCGGGTAACGGGTTTGGTAATCGCTATGCTCCATGCTCTTATACCATGTGTATGATGTGCTGAAGTGCTCGTATTTGGTTTTTTAAAACCACTGGTTTGTGGGTTAGCTTTTGCTACCAGCATCGACGGCTCAGCAATGATCTGAGCGGCAGAGACGACCTCGGCAATTGGATTTACCTGCGCAATAGTTTCTTTTGTCGAATCTAATCGCCCTCCGAGATCCAGCTTGCTAACCACCACGCGGTCAGCAAGTACCAGCTGTCTCATTGCCTCATCATAATTCTCTAAGGTTTCTTGCCCAGCTATACTATCGAATACTGTAATGATCACTCCAGGAGTCAGGAAATGAGAAAGTAATGAACTTCTTCTTACTACTTCCAAAATGGGTCCCGGGTCTGCAAGTCCTGTTGTTTCAATAACAATTCGATTGAAAACAGGAAGTTCACCTTCATTGGCGCGACGAACAAGATCCATTAGTGTTTCTGGGAGTGAATCAACCACAGCACAGCAAAGACAACCACCTTCGAGTAAGGCTATTTGATCTGACTGTTCTGAAAGCAACATGTGGTCAAGACCAATTTCGCCTAATTCATTTACCACAACGGCCGTTTTTTCGAAGCCACCAAAGGCAAGTAAGCGTTTCAATAGAGTGGTTTTACCGCTGCCGAGAAAGCCGGTTAATATATCGACGGAAATCTTATTTTCACTTATCATGAATAGCTCATCGTGCTAGTGAGTGCAACAATGTTTTGTCTTAGCGTAATTGTATCATTTGAAGAAGAGAGACGCATCGGCCAGCTCTACTGATTTTTGACGTTTATAAACAAAGTATAACTTTGAAATTGATGTAATAGATGACCTACATCAGTTATTTTTCATTGCTTAGTTTCAGCGACAAGCAGCCAGTATGTAAATAAGAACACACTACGGAGGAAGTTAAGCATGACCCGCCCCTGGACAGGTATAGTAAGCGAAGAAGAAGAACGTCGATATGAGGCTGCAGGCTTTGGAGGTCAAAGTGGTTTAGGCAAACGACCAGCATTATTAATTATCGATGTGCAGTATCGCACCATTGGCACTTCTGAGGCGCCATTTTGGGATTCACTGAAAGAATTCAAAACAAGTTGCGGTGATGTAGGTTGGGAGGCAGTTAGACACATAAAACCCTTGCTGGAAAAATTTCGAGAGAAAGATTTACCGGTTCTATATCCCCATGTTGCCCCTAAAGAACAATTCGACCAGGGGCGCCTCGCAGAAAGGGTCCCCGATTTGATGAATATCTCCGCAGATGGTTATCGCTTCGTGGAAGAGGTGGCTCCGCAAACTAAAGACATACTTCTGCCAAAAAAACACCCGAGCGCTTTCTTCGGTACACCGCTTGCCAGTTATCTGATCGACTTAAATTGCGATAGCCTGGTGGTGACGGGAGCCACGACGAGTGGCTGCGTGCGTGGTAGCGTGGTGGATGCATTTGCGTACAATTTTCGAGTAACTGTACCGGAAGAATGCGTCTATGATCGTAGTCACACAGCTCATGCGGTAAATCTCTTTGACATGGCCTATAAATATGCCGATGTTTGTCCGCTTAGTGATGTCCTGGAAGCTTTGGGTTAACAAAATTATATTTTCGCTCAACAAAGGCTGATAAATAGACAAATTACTCAAAAGCCCTAGCTACAATCGAAACAGACACTATAATGGCCCGCGTTAGCACTCATCTTCGGGCTATTTTACCCCCTCAATTTGTAAATACAGCTGGGATAATTGATTTATCAGCAGTCCTGGGATCATATTGGCGCTAATGAACTGGCGTATTAGTACCCACCAACTATTTTTAATTTTAATCAGACAGAGCAAAGCTGGCTGATTGTTGCTTTTCGTATATAGGATTTAAATGCTTTTACTTTCAAAAAAACAAGATTGGTCAGGAAATATCCGCGCAGATATTCTGGCAGGACTCGTGGTAGCGCTCGCTTTGATTCCCGAGGCAATTGCTTTCTCAATTATTGCCGGTGTTGATCCTAAAGTAGGTCTTTATGCTTCTTTTTGTATTGCGGTGACGACAGCTATTGTTGGTGGCCGTGCCGGAATGATCAGTGCTGCAACAGGCGCAATGGCCCTGTTAATGGTGACTCTGGTCAAAGAACATGGACTGGAATACCTATTAGCAACAACCCTGCTAACTGGCGTTATTCAAATTATTGCCGGCTATCTTAAATTAGGCAGTTTAATGCGTTTTGTTTCACGTTCTGTGGTTACAGGCTTTGTAAATGCTCTTGCGATACTTATCTTCATGGCGCAACTACCGGAGCTAACACATGTGACCTGGCATGTTTATGCGATGACCTTGAGCGGTTTGGGAATTATCTATTTATTTCCGCTTATTCCCCTAATCGGAAAATCAATTCCTTCTCCTTTAGTGTGTATTGTCGTATTAACTGGTATCGCTTTAACTTTGAAACTGGATATTCGAACAGTAGGTGATATGGGAGATTTACCGGATACCTTACCTGTGTTTCTCTGGCCAGATGTCCCGTTAACTATGGAGACCTTAAAAATTATTTTCCCCTATGCGGTTCCGTTGGCAGTAGTAGGTTTACTGGAATCATTAATGACGGCGACGATTGTTGATGATTTGACCGATACAGATAGTGACAAAAATCGAGAGTGCAAGGGGCAGGGGATCGCTAATATTAGCTCAGGCTTGATGGGTGGCATGGCTGGGTGTGCGATGATTGGGCAATCTGTCATTAATATTAAATCTGGTGGTCGTGGACGTCTATCCACCTTGCTTGCCGGGGTGTTTTTGTTGATTATGGTTGTGTTTCTCGGTGAGTGGATTAGCCGGATACCAATGGCAGCACTGGTTTCTGTGATGGTTATGGTCTCAATAGGCACATTTAACTGGAGTTCTTTTCGAGACCTTAATCAACATCCGTTGTCTTCTAATCTGGTCATGATAATGACAGTACTGGTTGTGGTATGGACACATAATCTGGCTTTGGGTGTGTTTGTAGGTGTATTGCTGGCATCATTGTTTTTCGCCAATAAGATTAGTCATTTAATGTATGTTGAAACCGAATATGATGAGAACAGCGATACTCGAACTTATCATGTGGTGGGACAGGTATTCTTTAGCTCAGCAGATAAATTTATCGCGGCCATTGATTTCAAGGAAGCCGTTGAAAAGGTTGTGATTGATCTGCATCGCGCACATTTCTGGGATATCACTTCAGTGTCTTCTCTGGATAAAGCGGTGTTGAAATTACGTCGTCAAGGTGCTGAGGTAGAATTAATCGGGCTTAATGAAGCCAGTTCAACAATAATTGATCGATTTGGTGTTCACGATAAACCAGAAGAAATTGAAAAAATTATGAGTGGCCACTAATGACTAATGATAAAAAATTGATTCTGGCTTGTATCGATGGATCTAAAGTGTCTGAAGCAGTATGTGACTATGCCGTATGGTTAGCACAACGTGTTGAAGGGCCGTTAAAGCTTATGTACACAATTGATCATCATCCAGAGACGGCTAAAGAAGTTGATTTGTCCGGTAGTTTAGGAGTTGATAGTCGAGATCATTTGCTTGAAGAAATAACCGAAAATGAACATACCCGCGGTAAATTACGTTTAAGAGACGGAAAGGCTATATTACAAGCGGCAAATGCGCGTGTGCTTGAGGATGGGTTTAATGACCCGGTTTTATGCTTGCAACACGGCAGTTTGGTCGAATCTTTGGTAGAGCTTAAAGACGAATTACGTATCCTTGTGATAGGCGCTCGAGGAAAAATACACGAAGATCAATCAGATAAAATTGGTGCGAAACTAGAATTAATGATCCGTTCTTTACACGGTCATATTCTTGTTGCCTATGATGCCTTCAAAATTCCGCAACGAATTATGATTGCCTATGATGGTAGTGAAGTCAGTGATAAGCATATTGATATGATAGCTAATAGCCCTTTATACATAGGCTTAAGTTGTCATCTGGTCTGTGTTAATAAAAAGGATACCGCTGATAGTTCAATCGAGAATGCACTAAATAGACTAAAAATGGCAGGATGGGCTGATATTACCAGCGCCAATTTACAGGGTAAGACTGAGCATGAGTTATGTGAGTATCAAATCAAACATGATATTGACTTGACCATCATGGGTGCGTTTAGCCATACCCGTTTACACGACTTTATATTGGGAAGTTTTACTGCAAAGATGTTACTTAACACCAAGACACCTTTGCTCTTATTAAGATAAGTTCTTCGGCTTTGTATTTATTGAAATTACGTTTAAAGATTAATAAAGTCTATTTTTATATATCAGGTTATGAGTAAAAAACTCTAAGCAACTATACTGCTAATTTCTTTATAGATTTAAACGCTGCCAATGCGCGTTCACGTGATAATTTAATATCCACAATTGGATGGGGATAGTTTTCGCCTAGATGCACGTCGGCTTTTTTAAGTACTTCTTCAGGTGCCAGCCAGGGACAGAATAGATATTTATTGGGTAATTCTGCGAGTTCGGGAACATAGCGACGTGTATATTCTCCGTTTTTATCAAATTTTTCGCCCTGAGAAGTAGGATTAAAAATTCGAAAGTAAGGTGCAGCGTCCGCACCGCAACCTGCAATCCATTGCCAGCCTGCACTATTATTTGCCAGATCTGCATCTACAAGACAATCCCAGAACCAGCGTTCACCCTCATGCCAGTGTAGTAATAAATTTTTCACCAGAAATGAACCGACAACCATGCGTACACGATTATGCATCAAACCGGTTTGCCATAATTCGCGCATACCAGCATCTATGAGGGGATACCCCGTTAATCCTTTTTGCCAGCGTCGAAGGCTTTCCTCGTCCTTGCGCCATGGAAAGGAATCAAATTTAGATTGTAGGTTTTTTGTTGGCAAATCCGGAAAGTGATAAAGCAGGCTATGAGCAAATTCGCGCCAACCTAATTCGCTACAAAAATGATTGATATTTTGGTCATCGCCACAAGCTCTTGCCGCATACCAAACCTGGTTTGGCGACAATTCACCAAAATGTAAATGAGGGGAGAGGCGAGATACATTCGTTTTAGCTGGCAGATTACGACCTTCCTTGTAATCTGAGATGCCTGATTCGAGGAAAGAGGATAATCTTTCATGTGCGCCGTCTTCGCCAATATGCCAGTGGGCTTCGAGTTGCTTATCCCATCCAATCGTAGGTAACAAGTTAAGCGAATCAACTGTACAAGTATCATTATCGACAGTAAGCAGAGAGATTTCCTCCGGTTTCTCCTGAGGCTCGCGCGGCGCTGACTGAGTTAAACAACGTCTCCGGTAAAAAGGTGTAAAAACCCGATAAGGTGTGCCGTCCTTTTTCAATACCTGCCAGGGTTCCCACAATAATGATCCATTGAAACTTTTTACATCAACACTTTGTTTTATAAAATCTTCTTTTATTTTTTTATCTCGACTACTTCGCCATGGTTCATAACAGCGATTCCAGTAAATCCCGGAGACAGAATATTTTTCTACCAGTTGAGCCAGAATTTTCTGCGGATCGCCACGAAAAAGACAAAGATTATTTTCAAGAGAGAGGTTTAAAGATGACAAAGAGTGATGTAACCACCAACGACTGGCTCCTCCGAGACGATGTTGCTCTGCATTTTTATCATCTAGGATAAATATGGGCAGTACTTTTCCAGCATGAGCCGCTGCGATTAGAGCAGGGTTGTCTTCCAGTCGCAGATCCTGTCGAAACCAGTGTATGACAGTATCTTGTTTCATGAGGTTAATAAATCCACAGTAGACGGTCCTATATAGGTATTAAAGACATTGTTATTAGTAGTTAAAACAAGTTGCGCATATAAGCACATACATTACTAATAAGAAAGACCAGCCGCTTGGTTTATCAGCAGCAGATAAGCTTGTAGGAAATTTGTTCACCAGGTAGATAAAATCTTGCTAATGACAGACCAGGTGACGACCACCATCCAGTGGCAGAATACGCCCGGTCACGTAGCTACTTTCAAGAATGTAATCGACTGTGTGCTGAAGTTCATCGAAACCACCTTCACGTTGCATGAGGCTTTTTTTCAGAGTTTTTTTACGATAAACCTCATCATCTTCTTCATTAAAAGAAAGCAGAGCAGGAGCAATGCTATTTACCTTAACCTTTGGTGCCAGTTTTGAAGCAAATGACAAAGTAAGATTGTCTTGTGCTGCTTTACTAACTGCATAGGCAATGTGTTTCTTACTGCCGCGACTACTGATGTAATCGCCTATGTGGATAATATCCGCATGTGAGTGGGTGCTGGCTTGCAATAAAGAGCTAAGTGCAAGATTTAATTGATAGGGTGTGCTGACGTGCACATTTATCATGCGCGACATTATTTCTGCCGGGGGTAAATCGGCATCATCTGCAATCCACTCCGAGGCATTATGAATAATCGCACGTAGAGAGCTATAATTACGACGAGTTGAATCAATCAGCTTTTGCAGTTGTAGTTCGTTATTAAAATCACATTGCTGAAGTTCAGCGCCTTTATCCCGAAGTTCTGCAAGACTTTCATGTTCATTCCTGTAGGTACCAATGACGGGAATTCCGCGTTGCAGAAAACTACGCGTTAAGTGCAGGCCTGCACGTCGACCAATCCCGGTGATTAATATTGCCTCTGTGTTCAAGGATTGAGAAACTCGGCACGTGTATGGGCATTCTTTTTGAAACACCCCCCGAGTGCGGTAGTACTTGTTTGGGAATTGGTATCCATAACGCCACGAGACTTAACACAATAGTGTGCCGCATCAATGCTGACAGCGACATCATCGGTTTCAAGCAGAGCCTGCAGGGAGACCAGGATTTGTCGTGTCAGTCGTTCCTGGACCTGGGGTCGTTGCGCAAAGAATCGAACCACCCGGTTAATTTTCGATAGGCCAATGATTTTATCCTTTGGAATGTAAGCGACTTTGGCAAGACCATCGATAGTAACGAAATGATGTTCACAAGTACTGGTCAGATCGATATCACGAATCTTTACCATTTCGTCGGCACCCATTTTGTTTTCAATTAATGACAGTTTCGGAAACTTACTGTAATCAAGACCAGAAAAAATTTCATGCACATACATTTTAGAGATTCTATGTGGGGTTTCCGCCAGGCTGTCATCGGTCAAATCGAGACCAAGGGTACTCACAACTTCTGTCATCAATTCTTTTATACGTTGATATTTCTGCTCGTTAGTAAGATCGTTATCAATCATCGGTGTTTCGAGTCCATGCTTCTCTAGCGTGTCGCGGACGAGCTTTGCTTCTTCGCTAAGAACTGGAAAATCAGCAGCAATTTTTCTTGGAATAAAAAGTGGGCTTGTGTTCATGATGCATTCTCCACGAGTTTGAGGGTGTTGGTCTTATTAGCGACGTATTCAAGTGCAAGTGAGACGGAATCTGCAAAGCGTAATGCGTGTGGTTTATCAATAGTTACGCGGGCATGACTTACTATTGGATTTTTACTGCAAATCTCCAGTACATCAGCAACAAGCTTTTCCAGAAGAAGAAAACGTCCATTTTCTACATGCTCAATTACTTTCTTGGTGATTTGCTTGTAATCAAGCGCATTTTCAACACTGTCTTCCAGAACAGCGTTATTAATGGCATAGTTAATTTCAATATTGACAACTACATCCTGCTTTTTTTCTTTTTCGTCAGGATTGAAGCCAATAAATGTGCGCAATCGCAAGTTACGTATATTTATAACAGCATTGTTTAAGGGCATGACTTTTCTTCATCCAGGTGTTTAGTGTAGGTACCAGAAGATAAGCGGAGGTATGTGAAACAAGCGTCTAATTGATGTGAAGAGTATGTGAAAGACATGATGATTTTTGATTTCGCTTCTGTTCAGGCATCAAGCAGTTTTGTCTTGTGAAGACGAAAAGCCCTGAATATGGTGGGTAAATCATCAACTATGAATATTTTCACATAATTATCACATTCAATAAATTCTAATGAAATATTATTTTATGCTTAATAATCCAACTAATGAATACTGAACCGACAGGTAGTATATTACTAATAGAGGACCACAATGACATCGCTGACATGGTTTGTGACTTTATGGAAAGTAAGCATTACATTATGGATTATGCTGCCGATGGTATTACTGGTCTACACCTTGCGGTAACCGGTGATTACGATGCGATTATCCTGGATTTGATGTTACCCGGTATGGATGGCATTACGTTGCTGGAAAAAGTTCGTAACGAAGCTCGCAAGGCAACTCCTATTCTAATTCTTACCGCACGCGACACCCTCGATGACAAGTTAATCGGGCTCGACGCAGGTGCGGATGATTATCTGGTTAAACCTTTTGAGATCAAGGAACTTGAGGCACGGGTGAGGGCGATGATTCGTCGCCAGCGTGGACAATCATCTCCTGAGACCTTGCAGGTTGGAGATCTCTTGTTCGATACCGGTACTATGGAACTGAAAAGAGGTGATAGTCAAATAAAGTTATCGCCAATAGGCTTGAAAATACTGCGTATCCTCATGCAGCAGTCGCCAAGAGTGGTCAGTCGTCGAGATATAGAGCGCCAGGTTTGGGGAGATATTCTTCCTGATAGTGATACCTTGCGCAGTCATATGTATAACCTACGTAAATGTATTGATAAACCCTTTGACGATCAGATATTGCACACTATACAAAACTCGGGCTATCGTCTGGTGGCGGCCAGTGAAAAATAGAAGTGGAATTAGTTACCGACTCTGGCAGGCTTTCCTGCTCCAGGCGGTGGTAATTAGTATTGCCGCACTGTCCGGTATATCTGCCGCTCGTTACGTGCTCGGGGATGTTCTGATAAGGCGTGCACTTGAGGATGAGGCAAAACACTTCTGGTTAAATTACGAATCAAACCCAATGGTTTCAAGGCCTTCAACCTATAATCTTACCGGCTACTTGCTGCCTGATGATGCGGGAGTCATGCCCGCGAAGTTTGATGCTATGGATTCTGGCTTTTATGAGTTGGATGATGAAGACTCGGATTTTTTAATCGTCTACAGCACATCAAATATGGGCAAGCAGTTGAGGCTTGTTTTTGCCGGGCAACAGGTTAGTAAGTTAGTCTTGTTTTTTGGCGTATTTCCACTAGCCGGTGTGCTTATTGTTATTTATCTTTCCTCCTGGTTGGCCTATAAATTCTCTTCCCGCGCTGTCTCGCCGATAATCAAGCTTAGTCAGGACGTTGAAAGCCTCAATCCCGGCAGTGATGACTTCGCCATAGAGTTAAAGATGGTGTTGTCTGATTATACGAATTCTGATCATGATGTTCGAACATTGTCAGCTGCATTGTCGAGGTTATCGGAACATATCGAGGCCTTCGTTATGCGAGAAAGAAATTTCACCCGTGATGCAAGTCATGAATTACGTAGTCCCATAACTGTGATAAAAATTGCCGCTGATCTGCTGCTAGCGGACGAAAGTTTAAACGATAGTAGTCGTCGTACTATTGATCGTATCAAGACGAATGCATCAGACATGGAGGAATTAATTCAGGCGCTGCTGTTACTGGCTCGCGAGTCTGATAATGCTCTGTCAATGGACATGGTCTGTGTCAATGATGTCATTAGTGAAGAAATGGAGCGCACACAGGAACTCCTGCAAGGCAAGCCGATACAGGTTAGTTTTGAATCCGATCAGAAACTTGTCATCGAAGCATCTGATAAAGTTGTCTCGGTGATGATTGGCAATCTAATCAGGAATGCTTATTCCTACACCGATGAGGGTCGTGTGCAAATCGAGATCAAAGGTAATCGCTTTTCCATCAACGACAGTGGCATTGGCATGAGTAGTGATGATATCGAGCTGATGTTCAAGCCATTCCAGCGAGGCCAGAATAAACAACGTGGTGGCCATGGTGTTGGCCTTACCATTGTGAAGATGCTTTCTGAAAGATTTCATTGGCCGATATCAATTGAAAGCGAATTGAATAAAGGCACAACGGTTACAGTCACCTTTCCCTCTGCCTCGATAGAGGAAATTAATAGCGCATCTGCATAATTATCAGGTTTTCACCTGATTTTCACATCTGCTTTACCCCGTCTTCACAGTTCCACTCGTATTATCTAGCTTTTATTTTCGAACAATAGCGATTGGTAAATGCCTGTAACTGAGAAAAACCTGGTTTCAAGACTGAAAAGTTGGCTTCTAAATGATGATGCCTTTTATTCAGATATAGATGACACACAACGAGATCAAATCGACGTTTTTCGAACTGCTGTATTCATCGCGTTACACCTTGGCTGCCTGGCGGTATTTTTTGTTGGCGTGAGCTGGGTTGCACTGGGACTGGCCCTTTTTCTCTATGTCTCACGTATGTTCTTTATTACCGCATTTTATCATCGCTATTTTTCTCATAGAACCTACCAGGTATCTCGCCCAATACAATTTTTTATGGCGCTTGCCGGTTGTACTGCAGGACAAAGAGGGCCTTTATGGTGGGGGAGTCATCATCGCGAACACCATTTGAAATCTGACACCAGTGAAGACCCGCATTCGCCAAAGAATGGCATGCTAAACAGTCACACACTGTGGTTTTTAAAGAAAGGTCATTTCTCCATGAGGCAGCAACGCATCAGGGATATGATGAAATACCCCGAACTGCTTATGCTTGAACGTGTTGACTGGCTGCCCTTTATGACACTCGCGGCAAGCTGTTTTGCTCTGGGCGAACTACTTAGCAGTGTAATGCCTTCGCTAGCTACAAGCGGAGCACAGTTACTGGTATGGGGCTTTTTCGTTTCAACGATTGCTCTGTACCACGCAACCTACACGATAAATTCACTCTGTCATCGTTACGGACGACGGCGCTTCAACACTGGCGATGATAGCCGTAATAACTTGTTGCTGGCACTGCTTACCCTGGGCGAAGGCTGGCACAACAATCATCATCGTTACCCGGCCTCTACACGCCAGGGTTTTTATTGGTGGGAAATAGATTTGAGTTACTTTGGTTTGTGGTTGCTCTCCAAAACGGGTTTGGTTTATTCAATGCGACCAGTACCGGTGCAGGTAATGCAAGAAGCAGAGAAGGGATATAAGCGATGAAAATAGCGATAATTGGCAGTGGTATTTCGGGTTTAACGGCTGCCTACATGCTGCATAAAAAGCATCAGGTAACAGTTTTTGAAGCAAATAATTATATTGGTGGACATACCAATACAGTTGAGGTGCATGACAGAGCAGAAAACAGGACAATTCCTGTCGATACCGGCTTTATTGTATTCAATGATAAAAATTACCCGAACTTATCTCGTCTTTTCCAACAGCTCGGCGTAACTAGTCGTGATTCGGACATGAGTTTTAGTGTGCATTGTCAACGTAGCGGGCTTGAATATAACGGTACTGACCTAAATAAGATATTTAGCCAACGTCGAAACCTTCTTAATCCAAAGTTCTGGATGATGCTCAAGGATATTGTCAGATTTCATAAAGAAGGACCTGCCGCATTACGGGATAATCTAAGGGATCTTACAACGGTTAATGAGTTTTCACAGCTGAACGCATACAGCAAACAGTTTGTAGAGCATTATCTGATCCCGCTTGGCGCATCACTCTGGTCATGTCCTGCAGATCGCTTCCGTCAATTCCCTATGCGCTTTGTACTGGAGTTCCTCGACAATCATTGCATGTTGCAAGTTGATGAACGTCCACAATGGCGGACTGTCATTGGCGGCTCCAATCAGTATATAAAACCGATGACAGAAGGGTTCAGAGATCGCATATTCCTCAATTTTGCAATTCAAAAGGTGAAACGAAAAAACGGTAGGGTAGTTGTGGGTTTTGAAAATGGGACTGAGCAGGAGTTCGATGAAGTTATTCTTGCCACACATGCAGATCAAAGTATGTCCCTTGTCGAGAATATGGATGAAGAGGAAATCGATATCCTGGCAAAATTTCCTTATCAGGATAATGAAGCAATTTTACATACGGATACTTCTGTATTACCGAAAAATCAACGTGCCTGGGCGAGTTGGAATTATCGTATTCCATCGGAGCAAAACAGTCACGCATATGTAACCTATAACATGAATATGTTACAGGGCATTGACAGTTCCAATACTTATTGCGTGTCGCTTAACCAGGCAGGAACAATCGATGAGAGTCGCATACTTAGGAGAATAAATTATCATCACCCGGCATTTTGTCCGGGTCGAGGCCATGCTCAAGCGCAACATCCTCGGCTGATACAAAGACGTGGAATCTCCTATTGTGGAGCCTATTGGGGTTATGGCTTTCACGAGGATGGAGTCAGCAGTGCGCTTGCGGTGTGTAATGCTTTTGATATGGAGCTGGCTGCGTGAACAGTTGTATTTATTCCGGCCGCGTAAGTCATCATCGCCTACAACCCAAGCCTCACGGTTTTGAATACAGTTTGTTCATGATGTACCTGGATCTGGATGAACTCCCTGTTTTATTTAGGCAATTTTCACTTTGGTCATCAAAGCGACCGGCGCTGGCCTGGTTTCGTCGTCAGGATCACATGGGTGATCACAGTAAAAGTCTAAAACAAAGCATTCGTAAGTTAATCAAAAGCGAAACAGGCAAGGATCACCATGGAGCTGTCCGGCTTTTAACGCATTTACGCTATTTTGGGTACTGTATGAACCCAGTCAGTTTTTACTACTGCTGGGATGCAAACGATCGCAAGCTTGAATACATCGTAGCAGAGGTACACAACACTCCATGGAAAGAAACCCACTGTTATGTTCTGGAATGCCAGGATGTCGAGACTAACGGAGAGACCTTTCGGTTTTTATTTGATAAGGAGTTCCATGTCTCCCCTTTCATGGCTATGGCTCAAAGGTATGATTGGTCTTTATCGACTCCGGGCGATAATTTACATGTAAATATGAATAACTTTGAGGATAAGGTGAAAGTATTTAATGCCGGTATGCGTATGCAGAAGCAGCCGATAACACATCTTTCAATGGCGAAAACACTATTAGGTTTCCCATTCATGACTGCCAAGGTGGTTATGGCAATTTACTGGCAGGCAATGAAGTTGTGGATACGAAAAATTCCTTTCCACAATCACCCGAAAAACATCAAACAAGAGTTACAACAATGACAAGCGAAATAACGTACCAAGAAAAGCTGGCTAGGCCTGTTTATATTAACCCCGCTATCAAGTTAGCGCGAAACTTGCTAAGAAAAAAACTTGGTAATTTAGCCTTTGGCAGCCTGATCGTTCGTGATGCACTTGATGTTGATGCAAAAATGATAGAAAGCGGCGACATAATCATTGATGTGCATGATATGCGGTTTTATGCTGATGTGATGATGGCGGGTAGTAATGGCGCCGCCAGTGCTTATCGAGATGGCTATTGGTCATGTAACAATCTGACCGGATTGTTTCAGTTAATGGTGCGAAATCTGCAAACGATGGACAATATGGAAAGCGGTTTAGCCACAATTGGTAACTGGTGGTTAAAACGTCGACACAATGCGCGAAGCAATACCAGGAACGGTAGTCGTAAGAATATCCAGGCACATTATGATCTCGGTAATGATTTCTTCAAGTTGATGCTGGATAAAACTATGACCTATTCTTCCGGCTATTTTCTGACAGAAGAGTCTAGTATGCAGGAGGCATCAGCAGAGAAACTGGACCGTATCTGTCGTAAACTTGAACTGAATTCTGCACATCATATTCTTGAGATTGGTACCGGCTGGGGAAGTTTCGCGATACATGCTGCACAAAATTATGGTTGTCATGTGACGACGACGACAATATCAAAACAGCAATTCAAACTGGCAAGTCAGCGAGTGCGTAACGCCAATCTGCAAGACAGAGTTGATGTCCAGTTGTGTGACTATCGGGATCTAACAGGCGAATATGACAGACTGGTTTCAATCGAAATGATTGAAGCGGTGGGGCATGACTTTCTTCCTTCTTATTTTGCTGCCTGTTCAAAACTTTTAAAGGAGGAGGGTCAGGCCTGTATTCAGGCGATCACTATGCCCGATCAACGTTATGAACAGTATCTGAAAAACAGTGATTTCATACAGCAATATATTTTTCCCGGCAGTTGTGTACCGTCGATTACAGCGATACAAAATGCGATAACTGAAGGTTCCGATCTTCGTATTAGCCAACTTGAAGACTTTGGTTTGCATTACGCCAGAACGCTGAATATCTGGAGAACCACTTTCCATTCAAGATTGGAAGAAGTAAAAAGTCTTGGTTACACAGAGGACTTTATTCGACTTTGGGATTATTACCTGAGTTATTGCGAAGCTGGCTTCCGTGAACGTTATACCGGTGTCACCCAGATAGTGTTGGACAAGCCAGCATTTGAAAGAGCGGAACTGGCAAGTAACTGAACGCGACCGATGCAAAAAACAATATTAAATATTCTACTGTTCCAGGCAGCCTGGTTCGTCACCATTTTTTCTGCTGGAACAGGTCATCCTTATGTTGGTCCGATTTACACGGCTATCTGGATGATTTTTCATTTTACTTTTTTCGCAAAAAATCGTTTTGCAGAATGGAATTTACTTCTCTTCGCAGCGCTACTCGGTTATGTCTTTGACTCCATAATGGTCCACTTTGGCGTATTTGTGTTCCCAGCAGAAGCAATGCTCGGTTCACCTTCAACAGTGTGGATGGTGGCTCTGTGGATTAATCTGGCAGCCACCTTGAATTTCTCGATGAGCTGGTTAAAAGGTAGATTGCTGCTTGCAGCCTTACTGGCTTCCGTCGCTGGGCCAGCTACCTATTATGCTGGTAGTCGCTTTGGTGCGATTAATATGCAGGCATCATGGTCGCTTTACGCGATTGCCCTGCAGTGGCTCTTAGCGATGCCGCTGTTGCTCTGGTTTAGCCAACGTCAAACCGTTTTATCTACCAAAAAAATTCTCCTTAGTAATGTCGGTGGTGAATAAGCAATGACTCTTAGTCAAATATTTTTATATGCATGGATTGCAGCAGCAGTCGTCATGTTCGTCCTATGGTTACTACAGACTCGCAGCAAGAATGCCGGCACCGTTGATGTTACCTGGGCCTTTCTGACACCACTAATTGGTACCTGGTTAATACTCACCGATGAAGTAGGCAATGGTCTGCGTCAGTATCTGATTATTTTTATGGCCTTGTTTTGGGGTATTCGACTTGGTTCTTATCTTTATAAGCGCGTTAATAGCGAAACTGAAGATGGTCGTTATCGCCATATGCGTCAATCCAGCGGCAATTATGAGCAACCGGTTTTCTTCGTTTTTTTTCAAATACAGGCAACATGGACATTGCTTTTCGCTTTACCATTCTGGGCTGCATCCAGACATGCCGAAAGCACATTAAGCTGGCTTGATTACCTGGGAGTCGGCGTTTGGCTAATAGCGATGATCGGAGAATGGATCAGCGACAGGCAACTCGCACAATTCAAAGTACGGACCCAGGATCGTTCACGTGTATGTAATGAAGGTTTGTGGCGATACTCCCGTCATCCAAATTACTTTTTTGAATGGTTGCATTGGGCGGCTTATGTTTGTCTTGGCTATGGTAGCGATTACTGGTGGTTAACCTGGACAGGGCTGCTGGTTATGTATGTGTTTATCACTCGCATAACTGGTGTACCTTACGTGGAACAGCAGTCCTTGCGTAGCAAGGGCGAGGCCTATCGACAATATCAGAAAACAACATCGATGTTTTTTCCATTGCCCCCGCGTAATTCAATGGGTGGTGATACCGAGGAAAAAGGTGCAGGCGATTAATACCCTGGTAAACAGCTTAAAGCGAAAAAGGGCACTTCGTTTTTTATTTGTTGTTGCCTGCGCTGGCTTCATCATCATGTCAGCGACTGTCTTATATGCGATAGTGTTTGGCAATCTTTTCATAGAAGGCCCACAACTCGTTGATATGCCCTGGGGTCTGGTTTCGCTGGTCGATATTTACCTGGGCCTTATGCTGTTTTCGTTATGGGTGATTTGGCGCGAAGAATACTCTCCTATTGGTTTGCTTTGGATGATACTGATCATCAGTCTCGGTAATATGATTTCCTGTATCTATATTATAAAAGCCTGTTGGCAAGCAGAAGGAAATATTTCTAAATTCTGGCTTGGTTCTCAAATGTCAAAATTATAAGAAAATGAAAACCATTTTCTCAATTATCCTCTGTTTTTGCTGCCTGCAGTGTGTTGCTGCCGACAAGTTGCTTACTCGTGTCGGATATGCCCACAACGTCGATAACGATGCGCTCATTTATACGGAACATCATCATGAAATATTTTCTGACGGCGTCGTAATCGAATCTAAAGTAATTTACAAAGATAAAAATGATGAAGTCTTTGCAGAAAAAAATATCGATTTTAAAGGAAATTATTTTCTACCTGAATTTTCACTAATAAATAGCATGACAGGACACAGAGAGTCGACACGCTATTTCGATAATACTTATAAAGTAGAATTTCTTGAAAGTTCAAATAAGAGTCTAAAGAAACAGTCTCTGGAATATTCCTCCGGGGCTATTAGCGATGCAGGCTTTGATAATTTCATAATCAGTCATTGGCAAGAAATAACATCGGGAAGTAAATTCACCCGAGATTTTTTAATCCCTGGCATGCTTAGATTTTTTGAATTTAGGATATATGAAAAGGAAATCATTGCGCAGCAGGGGAAAAAATACCGGGTGTTACATATTGAACCCGCAAGCTTTTTTTTACGTACATTCGCAGGAACATCAAAGTTGTACTATGAATATGATCGTCCGGAACTACACAGATTCCATGGAATTTCAAATATGCGTAATGAAAAAGGCGATAATTATAAAGTTGACATTCGTTATCATAAGCAGATTTCTGCTTTAACACTTGTTGAATAGGAAGCCTGATTATGCAAGTTTCAAGTATTAGGTTTCCGTGCAGATTACCATTTTATTTGTTTGTAATATTATCGATATTATCGATATTACCGATTAGTTCTTACGCACAAATAATGGTACCTCCCGGTGATTTCGTCTTGTTTGAAGATCATCGACTTTATTATTACTGCCAGGGTTCGGGTTCTCCCAGCGTATTAATCGATGGTGGGATTGGTGACTCATCGGCAAATTGGCTTCCAATACAGGATGCATTATCTAAACAGTTACAGGTGTGTATTTATGACCGTGGTGGCTATGGAATGAGCGATCCGGGGCCGGGTGAGCGTACAACAAAACAGATTGTTCGAGAACTATATCGTCTGCTAAAGATAGCTGAAATCCCAGGCCCTTATATCATTGTAGGGCAATCTTTCGGTGGATTTACAGCTCAATATTTTGCTAAGAAATTCCCGAATGAAACAGCCGGTTTGGTTCTTGTAGACTCTTCACATCCCTTACAAGTTCAGCACCTGGAAGATCTGGATCTTTATTCCAGAGAAGAGAGAACGCTAGTCACCGGTAGAGATGAAAATAAGACAGGTGATATTGGCGTCTGGCAAAAGCAATGGCATATGCTAAATTCACGTCGAAAGGCCGTGTTTGCGCAAATGGACGAGCTCAAATATTTTGAACAAAGTGCTGCAGAGGTTCAAGCTGCTGGGACAATGCCAGACATACCTTTGTTGGTTTTAACGCGAGACAAGCGTTTATTGCCAACAATGGACAATGGTCATTCAATGGAAGATGTCTGGCGAGACATGCAAGCAGACTTGGCAAACTCAAGTGAAAAAGGTTCGCAGCGTATTGTCGAAGACAGCGGACACAACATACACATTGACGCACCGCAGGCGATTATCGATGCGGTATTGGAAATTTATCGAGCTTCAAACAATATAGATTAGTGTTATTTACTTTTGTGGATGATTTTGTTGTCAATGATAGTTAAATTCATTTGAGTTGGAGCAATTATTTCGACCTCACCCTTAGAGATTCTGCTGAGTAAATAGTTTTTACCGAAGGAATTCTTCAATGGCATGAAACAGGGCATATGTCTCGATTTCCTTATCATCATCCCAGGCGACGGGCCAGACACTGGTCATCGCAATGACAATATTTTCAGCGGGATTTATATATAGAAATTGTCCAAAAATACCCTGTGCTTCATAGGCATGCTGATTATCGCCGGGAAACGTCCACCAATGGTATTGATAACCTAATGGATAGTCCTCATACAGCTTTCCAGGTTGCACTTGCGACGAATCCGGTGTGGTCGCTTCGCTTACCCATCCTTCGGGCAGTATTCTTTGATTATTATGTAAACCATCATTCAGCATTAAGAGCCCGAAACGCGCTAAATCACCTAAACTGAGGCTCATGCCGCCACCACCCATTTCCATGCCTTCTTTATCAATAGGCCAGTATGCATCTGAATCCATGCCAATTTTCGACCAGAGTTTTTCAGATAAGTAATCTGCAACAGTTTTGCCCGTCACGGTGTGAAGCAACTCACTCAGTAGTGTACTTTCCCCGGTAGAATAATTAAAAACACTGCCAGGTGGATGTTTGTTTTG